>Ga0153941_1000185_pt1 | contig 29514 bp, 21 predicted proteins | sample TSNJ025MetaG_FD_104733 | JGI IMG/M metagenome (GOLD analysis project Ga0153941, IMG submission 104733) | Attine ant fungus gardens microbial communities from New Jersey, USA - TSNJ025 MetaG | ecosystem: Host-associated > Fungi > Mycelium > Unclassified | place: USA: New Jersey, Brendan T. Byrne...
CTGCGCTGTTCGACGCGGTTACCGGATTCCTTCCTTGGCTGAAGACCAATCCTGGCCTGTCCGCCAGATATCTCGGTCACTACGGCAAGACGCCACGGATTGACATCCCCAAGAGCGGGAACTTCGGCAAGAGCTACTCCCCATTCTCCGGCAGCGAGATCAATCCTTGTTTTGGTGCCGCGCCATCCACGGGCCTCATCGAAACGAACGAGACCATCGACAAGCGCCTTGCGCGCCATTGCCTGCATCTTGGGGTCGAGCGTGGTTCTGACTGAAAGACCGCCTTCATAGAGTTTATCTTCGCCATAACGCTCGGATATATCGCGACGCACCTCTTCCGCGAAATAACCCGCTGCGATATTGTTCGGCGATACGGTGCGCGAGACGACTGTCAGGGGTTCTTTCTTGGCGCTCTCGGCTGTTTCCCTGTTGATATAGCCATTCTCCACCATGCGATCGATGACCCAGTTGCGGCGCTCGATAGCTGCCTTGCGATGCAACACGGGGTGGTAATGGTTTGGCGCTTTCGGAAGCGTAGCCAGGTAGGCGCTTTCCGCAACCGTCAGTTCCGAAACAGACTTTCCAAAATAATTGAGAGCGGCAGCTGCCACACCGTAGCTGCGGGCGCCAAGGAAAATCTCGTTGAGGTAGAGCTCGAGAATATGGTCCTTCGTGTAGGCGGATTCGATCCGGAACGCGATCAGCGCCTCGCGGATTTTGCGCTCGTAGGACCGCTCGCTATCGAGGAGAAAGTTTTTCGCCACCTGCTGGGTGATGGTTGATGCACCCTGCTCACGACCACCACCGGAAAAGTTCTTCAAAACAGCGCGGGCAACACCCTCCGGATCAACACCAAGGTGCTTGTAAAAGTTCTTGTCCTCGGCAGAAAGGAAGCTTGCAATCAGAATCTTCGGCATGGACTGGAGAGGAAGGTACAACCGGCGCTCTTTGGCATATTCCGCAAGGATGCTCCCATCGGCAGCGTGGAAACGCGTCATGACGGGTGGCTCATAATTTGCGAGCTGCGCGTGGTCTGGAAGACCCTGCGAGTATTTCGCATAAAAGAATGCAACAGCACCGGCGGCGACCAGAAAAACAATGGTGGCCATGCTGAATAGAATACCAAAAAATCGAAGGACGATGCGCATTCCGCTAGAATTCCGTCGGTAGTAACCGTATTGATTGCTCGATCTCAGCTCTTTGCCAGAAAGCCGACAGCCAGTCGATGATAAGGTGGGTCAAACAGAAATATGCCCCGTCTTCAAGATGGCCACTCTTCAGTTCTTATACAAAAATATGTTTGCACACGGGTTTCACATCATATCTGTGGTGAAACTTGGGCGAAGGGCTAATTTCCCGGTCGAGCGACGAAATATTGGTCTAGTGCTTTAGCAAGTGCTTCGGCCGATTTATCGCGCCATTCCTGCGACAGGAGAAGATCGATATCCTGGCGGCTGGACATATAGCCGAGCTCCATCAGAACGGAGGGAACATCAGGAGCGCGTAGAACCCGGAACCCGGCCTCCCTGTGAGGGTTCTTGTTGAGCGGCATGATCTTATTGAGATTGGACACGACGGTTAGGGCCAGCCTGTTCGAAAAACTGCGTGTTTCCCGTAATGTCAGCTCCTGGAGAATATCAGCGATTCCTTCCGGTGCCTGCGATACCTCTATGCCACCAACGGCATCTGCCTCGTTTTCCTTCTCCGCCAGACGAGCAGATTCTGCGTCGGTCGCTCGCTCCGATCCGGTATAGACCGTCAGCCCTCTGACCTGCGAACTGGAAATCGTGTCGGCGTGAATCGAAATGAAAAGGTCTGCTTTTGCAGCCCGAGCCATATTCACGCGTTCGCCGAGAGAGACGAAGACATCCTGATCCCGTGTCAGATGAACCCGATATTTCCCCTCCTTGTCGAGGAGCTCTTTCAATGTCCTGGCAAAACTAAAAACGATATCTTTTTCCAACGTTTCTCCAGCCTTTGCGCCGGGGTCGATGCCGCCATGCCCAGGATCGATCATGATCAGCGGGCGCGTATCGGCCGAAGGGGCAAGATGAGTCGCGCTCGGTGTCGGCCGTGTCGCATTGGCCAAAGCGTCAGCCAACGCGGCCCTGTGGAACGTCTCGCGCTCCACCCGCGTAAGTTCGATGACGAGATCGGCCTGGCCGTCTGGCTTCACTTCCGCAGCGATTCTGGCAACTGTTGCCGGCTGCGCCAGCTCAACAACCATGCGCGACCGGCCTGGGGCAAACAGACCGTATCGAACAGCAGAGACAAGCCCCAGTTTGCGACGCCCCTTGTCTTCCCCCAGATGAAATCCAACCTCGGGCAATTCAATAACGACCCTGTCCGGTCGCTCGATCACGAATGTCTTCGCTTCAACCACACCCGACATCGAAACGATCAGCCGGGTTTTCGTGGCACTATCCGCAACGATCCGCAAATCATCCGCAATAACCAGCGCTCCATCCGAGGCTGGCTGAGCAAAGGCCGCAAGCGAAAAAACATGCACGAGAAATGCCAGAAAGAAAGCGGATACAAGCTTCAGTTTGAGCATCACAGATATCTTCAATGGCATGATCGAGAAACGGGCTTCCTGATAATTGAAGTTAGGCGTATCATGCATCCCGCGTAGCACAACTCATGATAACGCGAAAAAAGTGACTGAAGGCTGAAAGCAGTCGATTGTGAAGACCCCACAGGTTATCCGCTCTTTGTAGCCAAAACCGACTTTTGGTCAACTTTCGTGCAAACCCCTTGCCAAAGGGCTATGCTGCTCTGTAATGACTATAGCCACGTCCGGATGTCCGTATCGCGGCTGTGATACTTGAGGCTATGGTTGTTTTTTGACTGAGTCCGAGAATCGCTACCGCTGTCGCCAGTAAGCGCATAGGCTCCGTGGCTGTTCTATGAAGGCGATATAATCATCGCCATGTTTTTATGCGATGACCGGCTTTTTCGTCGGCACATCGGTTTCGCGAAAGGGCGAATAGAGAATGGTAGCAGCAACGAGGTCTTCAGTGACTGTCGTGACGGCGCCATACCCTACTTCAGGGCGTGCTCACGCACGCACGGTCCCTTTCTGTCCCGGCTTTATGCTGGTCCACGCCCAAATGTCGTGCAGCCCATTGCGGCGCGCGCAGGCGATCGGTACCAATTCGAACGCAAACCAGACGCTCCGGTGTGAAAAGCCGAACGTCTCTCCGCGCCTTGCGCGGCCACTGCCTACGATTGGGCGCCGTATCGCCATGTTGAGAGTTCATCATGGCAAACAAGATGCTTATAGATTCATCGCATCCGGAAGAAACCCGGGTTGTGGTGGTACGCGGACAAAAGGTTGAAGAGTTCGATTTCGAATCAGCCAATCGCAGACAGTTACGTGGCAACATCTATCTCGCGAAGGTCACGCGTGTAGAGCCGTCCCTTCAGGCCGCTTTCGTCGAGTATGGCGGAAATCGTCATGGTTTCCTCGCGTTCAGCGAAATTCACCCCGACTACTACCAGATTCCGGTCGCTGATCGTCAGGCTCTGCTCGCTGAAGACATCCGCGTCGAACAGGATCGCGATGAAGAGCTGAGAGGCAACCGCAAACATTCCCGTTCAAAGAGTTCCGATGACGGTGAGGCGACATCTGCGGACATTGAAGATGCAGATGGTGATGACGAGCCCGAAGAGATTGTCGAGCAACTCGGTGGAGATGCTCTGGAGGAAATACCTGAGCGGCCCCGGCACTCCCGGCGGCAATACAAAATTCAGGAAGTCATCAAACGTCGTCAAATTCTGCTGGTTCAGGTCGTCAAGGAAGAGCGCGGCAACAAGGGAGCTGCCCTCACCACCTACCTGTCGCTTGCCGGACGTTATTCGGTTCTGATGCCGAATACGGGTCGCGGAGGCGGCATTTCCCGCAAGATCACAAATGCCCAGGACAGGAAACGTCTGAAAGAGATAGCACAGGATCTCGAAGTTCCGGACGGAATGGGGATAATCCTGCGCACAGCCGGCGCATCGCGCACACGCGCAGAAATCAAGCGCGACTACGAATACCTGATGCGCATGTGGGAAAGTGTTCGCGAACTCACAATCGGCTCAAGCGCTCCCGCTCTGGTTTACGAGGAGGGATCGCTTATCAAGCGCGCCATTCGTGATCTTTACAACAAGGATATCGATGAGGTTCTGGTTTCCGGAGATGAAGGCTACCGTGAAGCAAAGGACTTCATGCGCATGCTCATGCCGAGCCACGCCAAGGCGGTAAAGCCCTTCAGGGACCCCCTGCCCCTCTTTTCCAAACATGGGGTGGAAGCACAGCTCGATGCCATGTTCTCCAACCACGTGACATTGCGGTCTGGCGGCTATCTGGTCATCAACCCGACGGAAGCCCTCGTTTCCATCGACGTGAATTCTGGCAGAGCAACGCGCGAACACAACATCGAAGATACGGCGCTCAAGACCAATCTTGAAGCGGCGGAGGAAATTTCACGCCAGTTGCGGCTGCGTGATCTCGCGGGTCTCGTGGTTATCGATTTCATCGATATGGAAGAGAAACGCAACAACAGGGCTGTCGAGAAACGCCTGAATGAATGTCTCAAGAATGATCGGGCCCGTATCCAGGTCGGACGCATCTCGTTGTTCGGTCTCCTCGAGATGTCGCGCCAGCGTATCCGCACGGGCGTTCTTGAAAGCTCCTCGATTTCCTGCCCCCATTGTGCAGGCACCGGGTTCATTCGAGCGACACCGTCCGTTGCGCTTCATATCCTGCGGTCGGTCGAAGAAACCCTGATCAAGAGTGCTTCGCATAACGTGGTGATCAGAACGCGCTCAGAAGTCGCTCTCTACATTCTGAACCAGAAGCGTGCTCATCTGCGCGAGTTCGAGGTGAAGTTCGGCGTTGAGATTCTCGTCATTGTGGATGACAGCCTCTCGGCAGCAGTCAACTTCGCAATCGAGCGCGGAGAGCCGGCACCGAACGGCGGCCTGTACATCCCCGCCCCCTCCGCCTTCCAGGCTGAGGAGGTTGTCGCTCCGGTCGTCGAGACCGAGGATGTTGTCGAGGAAGAGGAATCCGAGGAAGAAGTCGTTCAGGAGAATGTGCAGGAAGCACGTGATGGTGGTCACTCCCACGACAGCAGCGACGATGGACATGAAAATGGGCGTAAACGCAGACGGCGCAGACGGCGTGGCCGTGGTCGTAACGGCGAGCGTGAAGGCACGTCCGGCGAACGTGTCCACCATCATTCGGAGCAGCCTTCTGAGGATCCGGTTTCTTCTGATGAGGTAATGATCGAAGTAGCCGATGAGGAAACTGCGGCTGATATCGATAATTCTCACGAAGAAAGAGCCAGCCGTCAGCGCCGGTCACGGCGTGGAGGGCGCGGTCGCGGGCGCAATGAGCCATTGCAGGCCGATGCAATGACCGATCAGGCTTCCATTGATTCTGTGATCAGTGAGATTTCAGTGTCCGACTTGGAACCAACGGTTGAGAGCTCAGAAGCAGTCGAAGAGCAGCCCAAGAAAGGCCGGAGCAGGAGTCGCAAGCCGGTAAAGACTGAAAAGGTTGAGGAAATCGAAGTTTCCGCTTCGGATGAAGCCTCCGAAACCGAGAAGCCCAAGCGTCGCCGCAAAAGCACAAAAAGCAGTGAAGGTAACGACGGTGTTTCCATAGCTGCGGAGGCAGTGAAGGAAAAGGCGCCGAAACGCACAACAAGGAAGCCAGCTGCATCGAAAGCTGCCAAGGCTAACGAAAGTGCGAAGGAAACGGTTTCTGTTGAAAAGAAACAAGACACCGAGAATAAACCGGAAATTGTCATCCCGGCGCCCATGTCTGCTATGGAGCCTGTTTCAGTCGTCCTGACCCCCGCGGATCCGGACCGGCCGAAGCGCGCTGGCTGGTGGTCACGCGGCGCAAAATAACAATAGTAATGAAGCGCCTTGGCTAAAAAGGCGCTTCATTGCTCAGGCATTTTCTATTTCAGCCATGTAGCGAGGCGCTTGATAGCCTCGCTACAATCATTTTCAGAGCCGGCAAACGACAAGCGCATATAGTGATGCCCCTCCACCGGATCAAAATCCAGTCCGGGGGTCATCGCAACACCTGCCTCCTGTAACGCCCGTTTGCAGAACGCGGAGGAATCATTCGTGAACCGCGCGATATCGGCGTAAATATAAAATGCCCCGTCAACCGGGTGCATCTCGTCAATCCCGATTCTCGGAAGCTCCTGAAGAAGCATGACGCGATTGGCGGCATAGCCTTTACGCACCTCCTCCAGTTCTTCCGTCGCGTTGAATGCCGCGAGAGCGGCAACCTGCGACAGGTAAGGCGGCGAGATGTAAAGGTTCTGGGCCAGCATCTCAGCCGCACGCACCAGACGCCGGGGGATAACGATCCAGCCGATGCGCCAGCCCGTCATGCAGTAATATTTAGAAAACGAGTTGACTACGATAGCATCCTGGTCGAATTGCAACGCTGTTTCCGCGGCCGAGCCATATGTCAGACCATGATAGATTTCATCTGATACGAACCACATTCCGTTCGTGCGACAGAAACCCGCTATCGCTTTCAACCCGGCACCATTGATCATGGATCCGGATGGGTTTGCCGGGCTCATAGCCAGCACGCCCTGTAACGCTTTCTCTGAATGCGCACGTTCTATAGCGGATGCCGTCATCACCCACCCGTCGGCCTTGTTCAAGGTGAGTGGAACCGGCTCAATGTCCAGGGCCTCCAGAATGTTGCGATAGGCGGGATATCCCGGCGCCGAAATGGCGACCCGCGCCCCCGGGTTGAAAAGCGAAAGGAAGCCAAGCACAAAACCGGCTGAAGAACCAGTTGTCACAACAACTCTTTCAGGAGCAATGGAAACCCCGTAGGCTTCCTTGTAATGCCGTGAAATCCGCTCCCGCAGCGGAGAAATGCCAAGTGCTTCGGTGTAACCGATTTTCCCCAGATCAAGCGCCGCCCTCGCGGCCTCCCGCGCAGCGACAGGTGCCGGGGCCGACGGTTGCCCGAGCTCCATGTGAATGACGCTCTCCCCTCGTCGCTCCTTCACACCGGCGGCAGCAAGAACATCCATGGCCAGAAACGGAGATACCCGCTCGATACGTCTCGCAATGGTAGGTGGTTCGCGTTGCGGGGATAAATCTGTCATGGCTCTCTCGTGATCATTGTACGGATGGAAAGACTTTTAGCAAAAACAGCTCTCTATTTCATTGCTTTAAGGTCGCAATATTCTCTCATTCATCGATGATCCTTTATACCTGACGAAGGCGTGAATTGACGTCGCTTCGATAAAAAAGCTAACTGCTATCGCCATGATGACGATTTACGCATTCTCGAAGAACGATGTCATGTCGCCTATCCGGCGCTTTTGCGCCGCGGTGCTTGTGATTGCGTTCGCTACCACCCAGCCCCTGCAAGCAAAAGCTCAATCCAAAGGCTTGTCTATTGTGCGTGACGCGGAAACCGAGGAGTTGCTCCGGGATTACGCGACACCGATTTTCAAAGCGGCCAACATCAATACGCGAGCCGCCGAGATCATTCTGGTCAATGATCGTTTATTTAACGCCTTTGTTGCCAACGGCCAGAAAATCTTCATCAATGTCGGCGCGATCATGGACGCTGAAACACCCAATGAAATCATCGGTGTCATAGCGCATGAGAGCGGCCATATCGCAGGAGGACATCTGGCTCGCCTGCATGAGCAGGTTTCAAATGCCAAAATTCTCTCTGTCATCGGAATGCTTGCCGGAGGCGCTGCCATCGCTGGCGCTGCGACCTCAGGCGACCGTGTCGGGGGAAGCGGCCTGGGTGCCGCAGGAGTCCTGGCTGGAAGCCAAGACCTCGTTCAGCGTAATCTTATGTCCTACCAGCGCGGCGAAGAACGAGCTGCCGATCAGGCCGCTGTCCGCTTTCTGACGAAGACCGGTCAATCAGCCAATGGCATGCTTGTAACTTTCAAGCGTTTCGCAGATTCAAGCATGTTCCGGTCAGGTGCTCTGGACCCCTACCGGATCAGCCATCCTCTGCCACAGGATCGGATTGCCCAGTTGGAGCACCTCGTGCAGCAGAGCCCCTATAGCAAGGTCAAGGACGCCCCCGAACTTCAGGCGCGTCACGACATGGTCCGGGCCAAGTTGTTCGGGTACGTCGAGCGACCGGAAACCATTCTGCGCCGCTATCCGCCTTCCGATATGTCGGCACCCGCGCGTTATGCCCGCGCGGTGGTGTCATATCGGAGGGGAAAGTTGAGTGACGCCATGACCAATATCGATTCCCTGATCAGGGAATCGCCGGACAATGCCTATTTTCACGAATTGAAAGGACAGGCGTATTTTGAGTCCGGAAAGCCGAAAGAGGCAATCGAACACCTTAGCCGTGCCGCGGCACTTCAACCGGAAGCCGTTCCTATCCGCACTCTCCTCGGACAGGCGCAAGTGGCTACCGGGGATAAGAAATTGATCAACGAAGCAATCCGCAATCTCACATTTTCCACGAATAAGGAACCTGATTCAGCAGATGCTTTTCTCCATCTGGCGATGGCATATGGCAGAAAGGGTGATATCGGCATGGCAGAGCTATCGACCGCCCGCTCCTATCTGAACTCAGGCGATTACAAAAATGCCCTGGCCAGAGCGACCCGGGCAGCCAGTATTCTGCCTCCGAATTCGGCTGCGTTCCGAAAGGCCCAGGATATTATAAGTTATCGACCGCCGAATGCCTCTAAATAACGCTTTTGAAAGGCTTTTGCCGCATTTTTAACTTACTGAGGGCGCATGAGCGCCAGACACTCAAACTCAAGGATAACTCTATGTCTCTTTCGCTACGTCGTCTTGCCTGCGCTACCGCCATGATTGGCCTGATGGCGGCAACGCCAATCAAGGCTGTCTCGGCTGCGTCTTTCGATGACAAGCAGCGCCAGGAGATAGGTGAGATTGTCAAAGATTACCTTCTGAAGAATCCGGAAATTCTGCAAGAAGTCATGACTGAGCTGGAACGTCGCCAGCAGGAAGAGCAAAGCAAGTCGCAAGCGGCAGCACTCAATGAAATGCGCGATACTTTGATGGATTCCAGCCATGGCAGTGTCATTGGAAACCCCAAAGGCGATGTCACTCTGGTTGAATTCTTTGACTATAATTGTGGCTATTGCAAACGCGCGGTCGCCGACATCGGCAACATGATCAAGCAAGATCCCAACCTTCGCGTTGTTCTCAAGGATATGCCCGTGCTGGGACAGGAATCCATCGATGCCAGCCATGTATCCCTCGCTGTGAAGCAACAGATCAGTGGCGACAAGTTGTTCGACTATCACACCAAGCTGATGCTCTCGAAGGGCCGCATTGGAAGTGCCCAGGCGCTGGCGCTTGCCGAAGAGATGGGGCTGGATATGAACCGCCTGAAACGGGATATGGATTCCCCGGATATCAAATCCGCATTGCAGGAAAACTTCATGCTCGGAGACAAGCTCGGTCTGAGTGGCACGCCGGCCTTTATCGTCGGTGGAGCAATCATCCCGGGGGCGGTTGGACAAAAGCCGCTGCAAACTCTGGTTGAGAACACGCGTAAATGCGGCAAAGCCAGTTGCTGAACCTGCATAACCGCCGGGCTGGCTGGAGCGAAGAGGTGTGCGGCATCCACAAGCCATCTTTTTCGCTTTTCCCCCGCCTCTCTTTTGGTTAAGAGGACAGGAAGGGTTTTTACGAAATGTAAAAGCCGCGAAACGAGTTTTATCTTTCATGGTCTTCTTTATCGTTCCGAGTGGCTCCACTCTGAATTCCTTCGGTCGTTGCGCCGCTGATATCGACGGCAGGGCAACGTTTGGCGATATGCAGAGCTCACCATGCATTGGCCATACCGCGAAACCGTGAATCCTCAGACAAGAGGTTATCATTAAATGACCAAATCAAGCCCATTCGATCCGGAACTCGTACGTGAACTCGCGAATCTGATCGGTGAAACAAATCTCAGTGAAATTGAGGTTTCCAAGGGTGATCTGCACATTCGTGTCGCTCGTACGCTTAGTGCCTCAATTGCCGTTCCGGTAACGAATGTCGCTCCTGCTCATTCCCCCGCTCCGGAAACTCCGGGCGTTCCGCAAGAGACCCTGCCTTTCGGCAACAGTCTGCCACCGGCCAGCAAATCCGTTGCGAACCATCCCGGAACGGTATCGTCTCCGATGGTTGGTACTGCCTATCGTCGTCCCTCCCCTGAGGCGACTGCCTTCGCAGAAGTCGGCGCACGGGTTGCGGAAGGCGACAAGCTGCTTCTTGTCGAGGCCATGAAGACATTCAATGAAATTCTTGCTCCACGGGCAGGAACGATCACGGCGATTTACGTCGAAGACGGACAACCCGTCGAATTCGGCGAACCGCTCATGCTTATCGAATAACGGATGGATGTGCCGATGTTCGACAAGATTCTAATTGCCAACCGTGGCGAGATCGCCCTGCGCATCCTGCGTGCCTGCAAGGAGCTTGGTATCGCAACCGTTGCGGTCCATTCAACGGCAGATGCAGATGCCATGCATGTTCGCCTTGCCGACGAAAGCGTCTGCATCGGTCCTCCCACATCTCGCGACAGTTACCTGAATATTCCGGCACTGATCGCAGCCTGCGAGATCAGCGGCGCGGACGCGATCCATCCCGGTTATGGTTTCCTTTCGGAAAGCGCCAGGTTTGCAGAGGTTCTGGCAGAGCACAAGATTGCCTTCATCGGCCCGAAAGCCGAACACATCCATACGATGGGTGACAAGATCGAGGCGAAGCGCACTGCCAAGCGCCTGGGCATCCCCTGCGTTCCCGGTTCGGAAGGTGGAATTACGGACGATGACGAAGCAAAGCGCGTTGCGGCTGAAATCGGCTATCCTGTTCTGATCAAAGCTGCGGCAGGCGGCGGCGGACGTGGCATGAAGGTGGCCCGGAGTGAGAAGGATCTGTCTCACGCTTTGCAAACTGCCAAGATCGAAGCCAAAGCAGCTTTCAACGATGATGCGGTTTACCTCGAAAAGTATTTGGAAAAGCCGCGGCACATCGAAATTCAGGTCATCGGCGATGGCAAGGGCAACGCTATCCATCTCGGCGAGCGTGACTGCTCACTGCAACGCCGTCACCAGAAGGTCTGGGAAGAAGGCCCCTCTCCCGCGCTGAACGCCTCCGAACGCTCCACCATCGGCGCCATCGTCGCCAAGGCGATGCAGGAACTGAAATACGCGGGCGTCGGAACGGTGGAGTTTCTGTACGAAGACGGGCAGTTCTACTTTATCGAAATGAACACCCGCATTCAGGTAGAACACCCGGTCACAGAAATGATCACCGGCATCGATCTGATCAACGAGCAGATTCGTGTCGCGACTGGAGCACCGCTATCGATGCGTCAGGAAGATGTCGTCTTCCAGGGGCATGCCATTGAATGCCGGATTAATGCCGAGCATCCGGTAACCTTCCGTCCTTCACCGGGGCAGATCACCTATTTCCATCCGCCGGGCGGTTTGGGAGTGCGTGTCGATTCAGCGGTCTATCAGGGATACAAGATTCCCCCCTATTACGACTCTCTCGTCGGTAAGCTGATCGTCCATGGACGGACACGAAACGAATGCCTGATGAGGCTTCGCAGGGCGCTCGATGAATTCGTGATCGACGGCATAGAGACAACCTTGCCGCTGTTCCGCATTCTGGTTCGCAACCAGGATGTCCAGAATGGTGCTTACGACATTCACTGGCTTGAAAACTTCCTCAAGACAGGTGGCCTCGATAAGGGCTGATGCTCTGTTGAACATGGATAGGGACAAGGGGCGCGAACAGTGCCCCTTTTTTATTACTTATTACCGATGGCCTGCCCGCATTCAAAAACTCCAAGGTCCCTTGAGTTGCAGCAGAATAGTGCTACCTAGCGTTTAATGCCCGAACTTGATTTCGAAATAACACCGGAAATTGTCCTGAAAGCTTATGCTGCGGGTATATTCCCCATGGCGGAAGACGCTGATGATCCGGGGTTGTTCTGGGTGGATCCGCAATTTCGAGGCATCATCCCTATCGATGATTTCCGCATCAGCAGACGCCTTGCCAGAACTGTAAAGTCCGACCGTTTCAACGTGCGCTCGGATCAGAGTTTTGAAGGCGTCATATCCGGATGCGCCCAAAGCCGCATGAACGGCGAAAAAACCTGGATCAACGAGCGTATCAGAAGCCTTTACAGCTCTCTGTTCGAGCTGGGATATTGCCACACCATAGAGGTTTACAACGAAGAGCAACTGGTTGGCGGACTTTACGGGATTACATTGGGGTCAGCTTTCTTCGGTGAAAGCATGTTCCATATTGAACGCGATGCATCAAAAGTTGCACTGGTCCATTTAGTTGCACGGCTAAAGCGTAATAACTTTACTCTGATCGACACCCAATTCGTAACCGACCACCTGGCAGGCTTCGGCGCCATTGAAATTCCAAGACGACGCTACAAAGATCTCCTGCAACAAGCGATCTGCCAGTCTGCTGATTGGGATGAATGGCCAGGGAATTGTTCAATAAGCGGAACTGATATTCTTTCTATACTCATTTGAATGGTCGGAAAAACCGTTATTCACTATAAGCGTCAGCCAAAAGCGAACTTTTGCCACACTGACGTACAGGACTGCTCCTCATAAAAATATCCTAAGATATTGTTTTCCCGCCCGAGCGGAGAAAACACATCCGGAAAAGGAGCGGGCGTTGTTCATATCAATTCCTTCTGAAGCCCGTCCGCAGCTCGACACGGTTTTTGACCTGCCCGTATCAATTCCGTGTGTCTCTGACCTTTCCAATCATCACTCTTCACGCCCCCATAACGGCATCCTCTCTCGCATGGCTGTCGGCAAGGGAATATCTGCGCCTAGACTAAAGCGCCAAGGAGCACAAAATGGCTAATCGTATCGTTCTTAATGAAATGTCGTATTTCGGCCGAGGGAGCAGCTCCGTCATCGCCGAGGAAATCAAACGGCGTGGATACAAAAAAGTTCTGCTGGTTTCCGACAAGGCCCTTATCGGCATCGGACCTGTCGAAAAGGTTGAGGGCCTCCTGCGAGAGGCACAAATCGACTTCACGATTTTCAGTGAAATCAAAGCCAATCCCAGCATCAGAAACGTTCAGGACGGCGTGGCCGCCTGCAAGAAAGCCGGTGCGGATGTCATCGTTGCCGTGGGCGGCGGATCAGCAATCGACACGGCCAAGGGCATCGGTATCATCGTCACTAACCCTGAATATGCCGATGTGCGCTCGCTTGAAGGTGTGGCTCCGACTAAAAATCCGTGCCTCCCCCTGATCGCCGTACCTACAACCGCCGGTACAGCCGCAGAAGTCACGATCAATTACGTCATTACCGACGAGGAAAATCGCCGCAAGTTCGTTTGCGTCGATCCCCATGACATCCCGATTCTGGCAGTTGTGGATGGAGACCTGATGGCATCCATGCCGGCTTCCCTGGCTGCCGCCACCGGCATGGACGCCCTCACCCACGCCATTGAAGGCTATATTTGCCGCGGTGCCTGGGAAATGAGCGACATGTTCGCCCTCAAATCAATTGAACTGATCGCTCAGAACCTGCGTCGCGCTGTTCTGGCAAGCTGCCCGGTTGCCATCGAGAATATGGCTCTCGCGCAGTATATAGCCGGTATGGGCTTTTCCAATGTCGGTCTTGGCGTCGTTCACGCCATGGCTCACCCGTTGGGCGCCTTCTATGATACGCCGCACGGCATCGCAAATGCGGTTCTGCTGCCTACTGTGATGGAGTTCAATGCGCCTGCGACAGGAGAGAAATATCGTAACATCGCCCGCGCCATGGGCGTTTTCGGCACCGAAATGATGAGCTCTACCGAATACCAGGAAGCGGCGTGCGATGCCGTACGTCAGCTTTCCATAGATCTCGGCATTCCTCAGCGTCTGGCGGATATCGGAGTCAGGGAAGCCGACCTGAAGGCTCTCTCGGCCTCGGCGTTCGTTGATGTTTGCGCCCCGGGCAATCCGCGCAACGCAACGGAATCCCAGATATTGGAGCTTTACAAGAAAGCTCTGTAAAACCTAGTATCCGGCTGGCTCCGGCAAAAACCGGTGCCAGCTGTTCCAGAATCTCCTGCTCTGGGCACGCGGCGTATCTGTGTTGACAGGAAGAATTGCCTGCATGGCAGTGATTAAGGAATTCATGATGACGACGTCCCAAACATCCGGAAGCAAGATAGCCCTGATCACCGGTGGAGGCACCGGCATCGGTCTGGCATCTGCGAAAGCATTGATTGAAAAGGGATTTATCGTCGTCATAACCGGTCGCAGGCAGGAGGCACTTGCAGAAGCAATTGCAGGAATGCCGGAGGGCAAGGCGTTCGCTTTCCCTTGCGATGTCACACAACCGGAATCGGTCGAGCAGCTTTTTCGCGAAGTAGAGCAACGGTTCGGCAGGCTGGATGTTCTGTTCAATAACGCTGGACGAGGCGCTCCCGCTGTTCCGATGGAAGAAACTCCCTTCGAAATATGGAAGTCCGTTGTAGACACCAATCTGACAGGTTCGTTCCTGTGCGCTCAGGCAGCCGTTCGCTTGATGAAGAAGCAGACACCCCGCGGTGGACGTATCATCAATAATGGTTCCGTGTCGGCAACGACCCCGCGCCTTTACTCCGCACCTTATACCTCGACCAAACACGCGATCACCGGTTTGACGAAATCGATCGCCCTGGATTGCCGCGAGTTCGATATCGCCTGCTGCCAGATCAACGTCGGGAACGCTGAGACCGCTCTTTCAAGCCGTATGAAAAAAGGTGTCCACCAGCCGGACGGAACGGTTCGCCCCGAAGCTATGATGGATGTCAGTAACGTCGCAGAAACGATCTGCTATATGGCAGAGCTTCCTTTGGAAGCCAACGCCATGTTCGTCACCGTCATGGCAACAAAAATGCCGATGGTGGGCCGGGGCTGAACCTCGCTAACTCGCAAAATCGACCCTGCAAAAGAGACGACATTTTCTAAAATGTGAGGGTACGATTACAAACGGGAGGTCTGGTTGCGTTTTTCCGAACCGGGATTTCAAACTAGCGAGCGGGCACCCGTCTGTCCGGCCGTAGTGGTTGCTGGCCTTGCGGCACTGCAGGCGCAGGCACCCCCTGCGGTGGTGTCATTTCGGGTTTCGCATCCGGAATAATCCTGGTTCCGCCCTTGCATTCAAGTAACCAGACGTCGAAAACAGGATGCTCTACCCCATGCAGCCCTGGACTGGATGCAAACATCCAGCCAGAGAAAATCCGGCTGATCTTATTGTCCAGCGTCACCTCATCGACCTCAACAAACGAAGTCGTATTAGGGCTCTCCGTTGCCGGGCGGCTGTAACAAACACGGGGAGTTATCTGGAGAGCGCCAAACTGAACAGTCTCGTCAAGACCGACTTCAAAAGTGATGATGCGCCCCGTGATCTTGTCCAGCCCGGAAAATACTGCAACCGGGTTCGCGATTTTGTCGGCTTTCGCATCGGTTGCCACCAGCGATGCCACCAGCACAGCCGTCACTGCAACCGGAAGAATTCCGGTCCGTGCAATAGCCGGGCTTCTCAATAAACGCATCAGGCACCGAAACATATAAATCCGTCCGATACGGGACTACCCGTAATTCTTTCAAAGAGTAATATTGGCGTTAACACGCACCATACGCCCATAAAAGCGGGAATCTCATCCCGTCGGGACTAAATCACATATTCCCGTCGTTTCGGCGGCACCACGATTCCACGAATCAAGATTGCGGCGGCGTCCAGGGAGCATAATCCGGAAGGGGGTAGGAAGAGGAGGAATCAGACAACTGCGATCCCTTCGGCCGATATGCCCCCGCAGTGCCGGTTAAATTGGCAACATGCGCCAGTTCCCACTCATGCGGTTGATAATCGTCTTCGGAGGGAGCAACGTCCTCGTTGTGGGACAACCACGCTCTCCAGCCGGGGGGAACGCGACTGGCATCTGCTTCACCGTTATAGACCACCCAACGCCTCTCTTGCCCGACGGAAGGATCGATCAGGGGACCTGTAGCTCGATAGTATTTGTTACCGAAATCATCGGTCCCGACAAACTGACCTCGCCGCCACGTATAGAATCGTGTGCCCAGCGTCTGGCCATTCCACCACGTGAAAAACTGTACCCAAAACTGTTTCATGTCACACGCCGCATATTGGTTGGCTCCGCGGGAATATGGCCGGGTCGGGCGACGAAGTCCAGCAACTTCGACAAGTTCAGGACAGGAACAAGGGAGTATGTTTCCATTGGGTATCCCCATGTACGATTCGAAACCAATACAAGGTGCTTAAAGTATGTAATTTGTGGCAAAATATAGGCAATTCTAAAAATATATCTTTATTATCAATAAATTAAATAGCATTGCAAAAAATGCATACGTGCCATGAATTATGATCAAAAACCGAGAGTTTCGTTCATTAACGGGCAATTAAGAAATATCCACAATGCTTACCCCTACCACAATATGTATGGGGTACAATCACAACATGACACAAGTTCTTGACGCACGACCACCTCCGGGACTAGGTTTCGTATCAGCCGAACTGCTTGTTGGCGATTGTCGGCAGCGTTTTGTCCCCCATGTACCGTGTACCAGCAGCGTAGCAACAGCATACGCTTGCTATGGCCGTGCAACGGCGGATGCCGGGGGCTGGTCGAGCAACAAAGGCGGCGGCATGCGTAATGCCGTCCATGTTCAAGTTTTCTAACGAAGCTGCTGCGGGTTCGCTCAGGGCGAAGGCAGGATGCTTCTGGTTTTTGATTGAGGGTATTCAAGTCATGCGGATCGAACGGCGATATACGATCGAAGGAACGTCTCCTTACGCCTCCATGGCCTTCCGGTCTGCGACGAGTGAAATCCGCAATCCGGATGGCTCGATTGTCTTCAAGCTCGACAATATCGAGGTTCCTGAATCCTGGAGTCAGGTCGCCTGCGACGTGCTGGCGCAGAAATATTTCCGCAAAGCCGGGGTTCCTTCGCGTCTCAAACGCGTTGAGGAAAACGATGTTCCCTCGTTCCTGTGGCGCTCCGTCGCTGATGAGGAAGCTTTGGCTGAATTGCCGAAGGAACAGCAATACGGTTCGGAAATCTCATCACAGCAGGTTTTCGACCGCCTCTCCGGCTGCTGGACCTATTGGGGCTGGAAAGGTGGGTATTTCTCATCTGAACAGGATGCGCAGGCGTTCTTCGATGAACTGCGTTACATGCTCGCCAACCAGATGGTGGCCCCGAACTCCCCTCAATGGTTCAATACCGGTCTGCACTGGGCATATGGCATTGATGGCCCGAGCCAGGGACACTTCTATGTCGATTACAAGACCGGTAAACTGACACGTTCCAAGACGTCATATGAGCATCCTCAGCCACACGCATGCTTCATCCAGTCAGTTGCTGACGATCTCGTCAATGACGGTGGCATCATGGATCTGTGGGTCCGCGAGGCGCGTCTGTTCAAATACGGCTCGGGCACCGGCTCCAATTTCTCGGACCTGCGCGGCGTTGGTGAAAAGCTGGCTGGCGGTGGTCGTTCGTCCGGATTGATGAGCTTCCTCAAAATCGGTGATCGTGCGGCAGGCGCCATCAAATCCGGCGGCACAACCCGGCGTGCGGCCAAAATGGTAGTAGTCGATATCGATCATCCGGATATCGAGGAATACATCGACTGGAAGGTCAAGGAAGAGCAGAAGGTCGCCGCGCTGGTCACCGGCTCAAAACTTGCCAACAAGCACCTTAAAGCCATCATGAAGGCCTGCGTGAACTGCGAAGGCGAAGGTGAGGCCTGCTTTGATCCGGAAAAGAATCCGGTCCTCAAGCGCGAGATCAAACTGGCGCGCAGGGCCTATATTCCTGACAACTACATCAAGCGCATCATACAGTTTGCACGACAGGGCTACACCGAGATCGATTTTCCGATCTACGACACCGACTGGGATTCGGAAGCCTATCTGACTGTTGCCGGCCAGAACTCCAACAATTCTGTCAGCCTGACCGATGACTTCCTGCGCGCAGTCGATGCCAATGGTGATTGGGACCTGATCCGCCGCACCGACGGCAAGGTTTCCAAGACCGTCAAGGCCCGCGACCTGTGGGAGCAGATCGGCTTCTCGGCATGGGCCTCGGCTGACCCGGGGTTGCATTTCAACACGACGATGAACGATTGGCACACCTGCCCGACCGGTGGCCGCATCCGCGCATCGAATCCGTGCTCGGAATACATGTTCCTGGACGACACCGCCTGCAATCTCGCCTCGGCCAATCTGCTCACCTTCTTTGACCGTGAGACAAGAACGGTTAATGCCGAAAGCTTCGAGCATGCCTGTCGTTTGTGGACTGTCGTCCTCGAAATCTCGGTGATGATGGCTCAGTTTCCATCAAAGCGAATTGCCGAACTCTCCTATGAATACCGGACACTTGGCCTTGGCTATGCCAATATCGGCGGCCTGCTGATGACAATGGGCCTGTCTTATGATTCCGATGCCGGTCGCGCACTCGGCGGCGCACTGACTGCAATCATGACAGGCGTCAGCTACGCGACCTCGGCGGAAATGGCCAAGGAGCTTGGTCCCTTCCCGCAATACGGCAAGAACGCCCAGCACATGCTGCGCGTCATTCGCAACCACCGCAATGCAGCTCATGGCAGAACGGAAGGCTACGAGAAGCTGTTCATCAATCCGGTTCCGCTGGATCATCATTCCTGCCCGGACCAGAACCTGGTTCAACACGCCATGGCAGCCTGGGACAAGGCGCTTGAGCTTGGCAAGCAATACGGCTACCGCAACGCCCAGTCTACGGTCATCGCCCCGACGGGCACCATCGGCCTTGTCATGGATTGCGACACCACCGGCATCGAACCCGATTTCGCATTGGTGAAGTTCAAGAAGCTCGCCGGTGGCGGTTATTTCAAGATCATCAACCGCGCCGTTCCAGATGCCCTGCGCACCCTGGGCTATGGCGAGGCGGATATTGCCGAGATGGAGGTCTATGCGGTCGGCCATGGCTCGCTACGTCAGGCTCCGGCAATCAATCACGCCACGCTTTCCGCCAAGGGCTTTACCGAAGAGAAGCTTGAAGCCATCGAGAAAGGCTTAAAATCAGCTTTCGACATCAAGTTCGTCTTCAACAAGTGGACCCTCGGCGCGGACTTCCTGACCGGGACTCTCAAGGTTCCGGCGGAGAAGCTCGATGATCCATCTTTTGAGATATTGTCGTTCCTCGGTTTCTCGAAAGCCGATATCGATGCGGCCAATATCCATGTGTGTGGCGCGATGACCCTTGAGGGCGCACCGCACCTGAAGACCGAACACTATTCCGTATTCGACTGCGCCAATCCGTGCGGCCGCATCGGCAAGCGTTATCTTTCGGTCGAGAGCCATATCCGTATGATGGCGGCAGCGCAGCCGTTCATTTCCGGCGCTATTTCCAAAACCATCAACATGCCCAATGATGCGACGGTTGAGGATTGCAAGAATGCCTATATGCTGTCATGGCAGCTCGCCCTTAAGGCCAACGCGCTCTACCGTGACGGTTCCAAACTCTCCCAGCCGCTCAATTCAGCTCTGATCAGCGACGATGAAGATGAAGCGGAAGAGGTTGTCGAGCAGTTGGTCGCCCAGCCGGCAACGGCCAAGGCGGCCCATCTGGCCGAAAAGATCGTCGAGCGGATTGTTGAACGTGTCGAGCGCGTTCGTGAGCGTGAAAAGATGCCCGGACGCCGCAAGGGTTACACCCAGAAGGCAGTCGTCGGAGGTCACAAGGTTTATCTGCGCACCGGCGAATATGACGATGGCCGTCTGGGCGAAATTTTCATCGACATGCATAAGGAAGGCGCCGCCTTCCGCGCCATGATGAACAACTTCGCCATCGCGATCTCGCTTGGCCTGCAATACGGCGTGCCGCTGGAAGAATATGTCGAGGCGTTCACTTTCACCCGCTTCGAACCGGCAGGCTTTGTCCAGGGCAACGAACGCATCAAGAATGCAACGTCGATCCTCGATTATATCTTCCGCGAACTGGCGGTTTCCTATATCGGCCGCAATGATCTCGCCCATGTCGATCCGTCCGAGATCGGTCATGACGTGCTCGGTTCCGGTGTCGATCAGGCCAAGGCTCCGGCGGCTGCTCCGGCAACTCAGATGGTTTCCCGCGGCTTCACCCGCGGGAGCGTCGACCGCCTGATGTTGGTTTCCGGCGGTGCCATGACGGCGCGAAACTTCTCCTCCCCAACCTCCCTTTCCACTGTCGGAGCGACTGCTCTCAAGGAGGAGCAGGAAGCGGAAAGGGCTGAAGCAGAGGCCGATGCGGTCATGTCCAAACTTGGTTTTTTAGCTCCCGCAACAGCACAAGGCCCCTCGGTCGATGATCGCCGCGCTGAGGCCCGTATGAAAGGTTATGTTGGAGAAGCATGCCCCGAATGCGCCAACTTCACCCTGGTTCGCAATGGTACCTGCCTGAAATGCGACACCTGTGGCTCGACGACAGGGTGCTCATAAAGACCCTGTCATATCGCGCAATTACTTCCCGACCGGGGAAAACCTCGGTCGTTTCTTTTTAAATCAAGAGTTACCGGACCTCGCGGCGGCGGTATTGGATACAAGGTGGGTTTGGAGATCGTAAAGGCAAAGTCGGCATCGGCGTAGATCAAACGGAAGCCAACCGCTCCAGCGCCTCCCCCGTTACCCTCTGTACAGTCCATTCCACCATCGGTTCGGCCCCGATGGAACGGTAAAAATGGAGCGCCGTTTCATTCCAGTCGAGCACCCACCATTCCAGGCGTGGCAGCTTTTCTACAATGCACCGTCTGGCGAGACTTTGCAGCAAGCCTTTGCCTATGCCGCAGCTGCGAAAGGCGGGCCGAACAAACAGATCTTCCAGATAGATTCCGTGCCTGCCGCGAAATGTCGAGAAATTGTAGAACCAGAGCGCGAAACCTGCCGCTTCCCCATTCCACTCGGCAATATCACAAAAGACCCGCGGATTTTCAGACAACAGAGCTGAAGCCAAGGTTTCCTCAGTGGCATCAACTTCGTGAAGCAGTTTTTCGTAATCAGCCAACTCACGAATGAGCGAAAGAACAAGCCCGATATCATTCTGGGAAGCAGTGCGGATAGTCAGACTCATCGGGCCTCTCCCGTTGTTTTTCACCGCTCTCATATTCCGAAACAGGAAACCATGACAAGGCAGCCCCTGCCCGTGTGCGCATGCGCATACATCGCGTCGCATGGTGGTCGGTAACGTAACTCGCTATGATTATATGCATGTTGTTATTGTTATCCTGCTTATTCCACACATGTAATGAGGCCAATCATGCCAATTGATGCACAAGTGCTTTTCGAGCCGTACAAGCTCGGCGATATCGAATTGAAGAATCGTATTGTCATGGCTCCCCTCACCCGCAACCGCGCAACTCCCGGCACGGACGCGCCTAGCACACTGGCCATTGATTATTACCGTCAACGCGCCTCTGCAGGCCTGATAGTCACTGAGGGCTCGCAGATATCCCGGCAGGCACAAGGCTACATCTGGACGCCTGGAATTTACACGCCACAGCAGATCGACGGATGGCGGAAGGTGACAGATGCCGTTCATAAGGCTGGTGGAAAGATCGTCATTCAATTGTGGCATGTCGGCCGTGTTTCACACACATCGCTTCAATCAGAAGGAAAAGCGCCGGTAGCGCCCTCGGCTATCCGTGCGGAAGCCAAGACTTTCATCGAAGGTGGCTTTGCCGAAACCTCCGAACCTCATGCTCTCAGTCTTGAAGAAATCGGACAGATTCTGTCAGATTACCGGCAAGCGACACGCAACGCACGCGAAGCGGGTTTCGACGGCATAGAAATCCATGGTGCCAACGGCTACCTGATCGATCAATTCCTAAAAAGCGGCGCCAACAAGCGGGATGATTCCTACGGGGGGAGCATTGAGGGCCGGGCGCATTTCGCTCTTAATGTCGTTGATGTCATTGCCAGCGAATGGGAACCTGGAAGGGTTGGCATACGCCTGTCGCCTGTCACACCATCGAATGGTATCAGCGAGCCTGATCCGCAACCGCTTTTCAATCACCTCGTTAGCGAACTCGACAAGCGCAACCTTGCTTTCATTCACGTTGTGGAAGGCGCCACCGGCGGGGCCCGGGACGTTGCCCCGTTTGACTACGCCGCCCTGCGCCGACGTTTCAAGGGCACCTATATTGCCAATAACGGATACAACCGACAGACAGCCATCAACGCCTTGAAGGAAAAACAGGCGGATCTGATAGCTTTCGGGCGCGATTTCATCTCGAACCCTGATCTCGTTGAGCGTCTGCGCCGTAATTCGCCGCTGAATGAGCTCAACCGGGCAACGCTCTATGGCGGTGGGGCCAAAGGTTACACGGATTATCCGGCACTTGCGGGATAACCAGAAACACTAACAGGGTGAGCGGGTTGCTATCACCAAGAATCGGAATATGCTCCCGCTTTCCTTTTTCAGAGAAACCTCTTCCAGAGCATTTGCTCTCTTCAGAGTGTTTTATATTCAATATGAATCATGAAGCACTCTAAATTTCTCATGCCGTAAGGCTTTCTTGCGTTTAACCGGTATCCGCTTAAACGCGCCTTACTCTAACGGATGACCTCATGCAAATTGCCACCTGGAACGTGAACTCCATCAAACAGCGTCTGGAGCATCTGCTCGCCTTTGCCAGCACCGAGCAACCCGACGTGATTTGCCTGCAGGAGTTGAAATGCCAGAACGAGGCATTTCCTGCGCTCGAAATTGAAGGTGCGGGCTATAACATCGCCCATCTCGGGCAAAAGAGTTTCAATGGCGTTGCCATTCTGTCCAAGCATCCACTTGAAGATATCCGCATAGGACTACCGGGCGACGCAACCGACGAGCAGGCACGTTATCTGGAAGCTGTGGTTGCTCCCGTCGGCGGTGCCGCTATTCGAGTAGCATCGATTTATCTCCCTAACGGCAATCCGGTCGACACTCCGAAATTCGATTACAAGCTTTCGTGGATGGATCGCCTAATTCAACACACCCGCTCCCTGCTGGCTCTCGAAGAGGCTTTTGTCCTTGCGGGAGATTATAACGTGATTCCGAATGCAAAGGATGCAGCCAATCCTCAGGAATGGGTCGGGGACGCCCTGTTTCGGCCTGAAAGCAAAGAGCGCTTTCAGGCGTTGCTCAATCTGGGGCTGATTGATGCCCTGCGCTCCTGTACCGACGAAGCCAGTCTCTACACTTTCTGGGATTATCAGGCTGGGTCATGGCAGCGGAACAACGGTATTCGCATAGATCATCTGCTGTTGTCGCCTCAGGCGGCCGACCTTTTACAGAGCGTATCGATTGCCAAGGAGTTGAGGTCGTGGGATAAACCTTCCGACCACGTGCCTGTTATTGCGCGGCTAAAACAATAAATAATTTCAGTTAGATAAAAGAAAAAATTAAACCAATAGGTTATCTTTGGGCGCGATATTCTTCCGCCTGCATCAGGGCTGTCTGCTGTTCAGCCTGGCCCGCACTGCTGAAGGCTTTCTCGTAAAGCTCAATAATCCACTTATCGCGAGTCGGGTCCGCAGCTTCATGAGCAAGGGCCAACCACATCAGGCCTTTGGCACGCTGTTTCGGCACACCGATTCCGTTGACGAGCAGGTGCCCGAGCAGAGCCTGCGAAGGATAGTGGTTCTTCTCCGCAGCGAGATTCAACCAGCGCGCCGCCTGCCGGGGGTCCGCCGTACAGCCGGAACCATCTATATAGAGACGCGCCAAGTTATATTGGGCATTGGGATCGCTGAAATAAGAAGCGGCATAGTGGAACATGTCATAGGCACGGTGCGGATTGCTTTTGACGTATGTCCCGCTGATTCCATCAAGGAAATAGCTTCCCAGAGCAACGAACGCGCTGGCAACAACGGAAGCATTGGGAGAGTTGGGGTTTTCTTCGGCGTTCTCATCCGCCAGCTTCGAGAAAAACTCGAATGCCTTCAGATCATCACGCGGAACACCATCGCCATCGGCATACATGCGCCCCAGCTTCCACAGAGCCAGAGAGTGGCCCTGGGTTGCGGCATATTGCAATGCCTGCGCTGCCCCCGCCTTATCGCCGGAATTATAATCCCGCACACCGGCTCTCAAAGCTTCCCTGGCGGAAGAATAGACAGGAAGGTCAGTCGTGGTGGAGCGCTTGACGTCGAGGGCATATGCGGAGGAAGAACAGAAGAATGCGACAGCGGTAACCACAACAGCCTGACGAAAAGTCTGAGGCCGAACCTGCTGGACAGAAACGTGAATGGCATCAACGCCAATAATCTTGCTTCTATCGCTTTCCGTCAACCAGATGCTCATTCCAAAGCTACTCGCTTTTCCCGCTGTCATCTCACAACAGTCACCGGCTGCACCTCTTTACCGAGCTTAGCCATTGATGCTTTGTCACGGACGCACTCTCCTTGCAATGACTTTTGAAGAGTGCGAGTGAACATGGTAAAAGCGACCTAAGATATCCGGTAAAAATAATAACAACTCACAAAAAAATGCTCCCGGTTTGTGGCGGTATCGCGGCAGAAGAAATGCAAAGCTCGGGCACCTTGTCGATGAGCGCTTCATGTTGCAATGGAGCCACATCAGAATGGGAACAATCCAAACCGCAGTACGAGAAAAATCTACCAGCCATCTCTGTCGTTGATCGGGCAGCTATATGCAACGCCTCGCACAACCGACCAGTCGGCGTTGAGCGGTTCCAGCAACAGATCTGTGCCACCGACGGCCACCGTCTGCGCAAGCATTGCCCGGGTAAATCCGCCAAAGCTTCGAGTGGTTGCAACAGGACCGGATACGTCTTCCAGGCGCTTACAGATACGCAGGTCGGCGGGGGTATCGACGATACGCACCATATCGACCGCATCAGGGCGATAGGCGCAGCCGGCAGTGACGAGACAGGTTGCAATGACAACAGAAAGACGTTTCATCGTTTCATGATCTCCAAAATGGGTTTATGAGAAAACATTGTTGCCGGAATGAAATAAACTATCACAGCTTGATGGCGGTTCCGAATATTGCGGAAAAACTCTTGTGCATCACTGCATCGACCTCAGGCATTGTCACAGGAATGCCGAGATCAACCAGACTCGTGACACCATGCTGACGAACACCGCAGGGAATAATGCCGGAATAATGAGACAAGTCAGGCTCCACATTCAGACTGATTCCGTGAAAGGTGACCCACCGCCGTACCCGTATGCCGATAGCAGCGATTTTGTCCTCAGTTGACGGCCCTTTATCCGGTCTTCGAACCCAGACTCCAACACGATCCTCACGACGCTCCCCGCGAATATTGAATTCTGCGAGGGTTGCGATCAGCCAGCTTTCGAGCGCAGCCACGTAAAGGCGCAGGTCCGGGGTTCTGCGGTTGAGGTCCAGCATGACATAGGCAACTCTCTGTCCTGGCCCGTGGTAGGTATATTGGCCGCCTCTTCCACTATGGTAAACGGGAAAGCGTGCGGTCTCGACCAAGTCTCCATCGTGAGAGGAGGTCCCCGCAGTATAGAGTGGCGGATGCTCCACCAGCCAGACCCTTTCGCGGGCATTGCCTGCCGCGATTTCTGCGGCAATCCGCTCCATTTCATCGACGGCTTCCGGGTATCTGGTCAGCCCTTCCGCAACAACCCATTCTACGGGCTCGGTTTTCAAGGACACGAAGCTGCAAGAGCGCAGCCTCTCAAGATCGTCTCGATTGACAGTCACATCTGTAACCTTGCTTATAAACTGGCAGCCATTTTGCAGACCGTTACCCAAGCGATACTCCTAGGAATAGCAGCCCTGTGGTGCTTATTAGCATTCCTTTCCCCAAACCACATGTCCTTAATCGGAAAGGTGCGGCAATCAGGATGGGACATAATTTTTCATGTAAGAATTCTTCTATTTTTTCAATATGTTAAATTAAATACAAAGCATCATTTCATCAGGAGACTACTGAGGAAATAAGTTTTTCCCCCGAAATCAGGGGGAAGAAACAACGAAACGATACTCTGTGGGCTTGTGGCACTCAGATCTATCTGGTACACGCTCGGCCTCGCTGGTTTTTTCCGGCGATTTCTACCGTGCGGCCATGGCGGAAGTGGTAGACGCGCTAGCTTGAGGTGCTAGTCCCGAGAGGGGTGGAGGTTCGAGTCCTCTTGGCCGCACCAATTACCCAGAAAGGGTATTTGGAATTATCCGGTATTTTTTTGACAGGCCGTTGGTTTTCAACGGCTTTTTTATTTCAATACACCATTTCCCTTCCCTTCGCGCGTCCGACACTGTGGTTACGGAAAAGAAAAGCGACGTGGAGCCGAGACAGATAAGGTCCAGCCACTATTACGCCTGTCCCACTTACTGGTTACGCGAACCCGGATAGAGCGCTTAACAGGAGTCCGGTTGAGCGTGGCGTTATAAAAAAACGCCGCCCGACATTGCGGGCAGCGTTGGCTTATCTACGGGTTGTCAGGCTGTCAGGCGGTTGTCACCACCTGACATTAAGTCCGACCCTGCCGTTCCATGTCTCGCGGCCCCTGTTGTCGAGGGAGCGGTTGTAGCCACCGGTGGCGAACAGGCTGACATTGTCGGAGAGCTGACCAGAGATACCAACCCCTATCTCACCCCAGGTGCCCCCAAGCGATGAGTTGAGCCTCAGCGGGTTATCTCCATTCAGCGACGATACTGTCTGCGACTGGCCGCCCATGAACTCGTGCCAAACATTGGCCCTTATCCAGGTCTGGATCAACCGCGGCTTGCTGCCATCGCCGACGTTCCACTCCTTGACAAGGCGCAGACCGAGACGACCGCGCAAACTCTCGCTGTCAGCGAGATTGAAGTGGCCATAGCCGTCGGCGACCTCGTCGAACGAAACACGCTGGTACACGATCTGCGCTTGCGGCTCCAGCGTGAAGCCATTGCCGAGATCGAAGGTGTAACCACCCTCAAACGAGGCGAGAAGGCCAAAGCCATCCGGTTTCAGCTTCTGGCCCGAGACCGACCTTGCGTCCGCTGCGTACCAGGTGCCCTGCACCACCGCATCCGTGTACCAGCCCAGCGACGCATAATGCGTCCAGTAGGCACCGACGGTATAAGCATCCATCTGGACCGTCCCGGCCCTGCCGGCATGCGCCCCTTTGACATTACTATCCACCTGGCCATAGCCAACATAGACACCGACCTTGTCGAGACTGCCGTCGGCGTGTTCGTGGGCGAAGACATCGAAACCCGCCTGGATACCGCTGAAGGTGTAATCGTAATCCGCTCCCCGGCGCTCGAAATTGTGGTTGCGCTGGAAACCACGATCACCGATCAGCCGGCCCCAGGCACCGGAGAACCACTGGTTCTCAGCCGTCCGGCTGACCGGCATCCGCACGATGTCTTGCCGACCGTTCCCGGTACGGACGATCTCCTCCTGCGAGGCCGGTACGAAAGGTGCCGCCATCGTTGCGCCGCCACCGCGCTCATGCAGGGTGCCGAGCATGGCATAACCATATTCCAGCGCCACCGGCGAGATCGACGCCACCAGCGGCACCTCGACCCGGTAGTTCGGTGTTCCGCCCCCTCCTCCGGAGCCGCCGGAGCCGGAATCGGTCCCGTCATCGATGAGGGTCGACAGATACCAGTTGTCACTGTTGGCGGTGCCGCGTTGCAGCGTATACTCATAGGCGCCGGCGGCAACCCGGTTGCTGAGGCTGAATTCGGCATTGGCGGTGCTAGCGCCACTGGACGCCTCGATCAACAGAATGCCCTCGCCATAGGTCCGCTCGCCCGTGCCACCGGCATTGCGAACCATCAGACGGCTATCACCGGTCGCGCTGTCGCCGATCACTAGTCTGTCTGTGGCGGAATGCTCATTGCCCAGGTAAGTGTTGAACACCAGGGTACCGCCATTGCCGACATAATTGTCGACGCTCAGCACCGTGCCGGGAACCGGCAGGCTGCGTGTCAGACTACCGTCATGCAGCGCCACCACACCGGCATTGCTCAGATTGTCAATCCGCTGATCGTAACCGGCGAGATCGATCCTGCCGCCGGAGGCGACGATATGTGTCGAGGCAGCGCTGAAGGCATTGGCCGCACCGGCCTGTAATGTGCCGCCATTCACCGTCGTCGCACCGCTGTAGCTGTTGCCGGTCCCGGTGACGGTGTCCCCCGACAGCACCAGCGTGCCTTCGCCTGCCTTGGTCAGGCTGGCGCCGTCCCAGCCGCCATGGCCGGCCTGGTCGGCCAGCGCCACGTCGACCTCGAAGCTGTGCGCCGCCCCGGTCAGGGTGAAGGCGCCATGGCTGTCACCTACTGCCGCATGCCACGACAGCGACAGCTCGACATTGTAGTCGTTGCCGTCGGCGCTCTTCGCCCCCGCCAGCGTCAGGTAGTCGACGCTCGACAGGGCGCCACCGAGGCTGACCGTAGAGAACGTGCCGGTGATGCCGTTCAGCGGGCTGCCGGTGGTGTGCACCACCGTGTACAGCGTCCCGGTCAGGGCGCTGGCATTCGCCACGGAAGTGAGACCGGTGAAGCCGGTGATGCTCAGGTCACCGTCGAGGCTGGCGCTGGATGCCGTCACCAGCGGGTTGTTCGAGCCGAGCTCGACGCTCAGGGTCGAACCCGCCTGCTGCGTGAACCCGCCGGCGCCGCTCACCACCAGTTGCGCGGCACTGCCGAGGCTGGTCGTAGCGCCTCCCTGCGTCGTGTAGCTGTTCGCCGTGAACGCACCGCTGTGCTCAAAGGCCAGCGTGCCGCTGCTCACCGTGACCGTATCGACCGAACCACCGCCGCTCAGCGTCGTTGTTCCCACACCGGTCTTGTCGAGCAGACCACCACCGGTGAACGAATTGACCATAGTGCCATCACTGGTAAAGTCGAGCTCCAGCGTGCTCCCCGCCGTGACATCGACCAGGCCGGTGCCGAGCGCGTTGCCGGTTGTGGCAACCAGTTTTCCGGCATTGATCGTCGTACCGCCGCTGTAGCTACTGTTGACGCCACTGAGCGTCAGGGTGTCAGCGCCGTCCTTGACCAGCGAACCCGAACCATGGATGCCGCCGGAGAAGACGGTGTCGTTACCGACGCCGTTCATCGCCGTCAGGGTTGCCGTGCCGAGTCTGATCGTGCCCGAACCCGACAGGTCGTTGGCAATCTGGTCGAAGCCAGCGAGATTGAGTGTTGCACCCGAGGCGACACTTACCGCCGCACTGGTGGCGAAGGCATTGGCAATTCCGGTCCGGAGAGTACCGCGACTGACAGTGGTCGCGCCGGTGTAACTGTTGACCCGCGACAGCACCAGCGTCCCCGTCCCGGTCTTGCTCAGGCTGGTGCCGTCCCAGCCGGAGGTGAAGCCCCCCGACAGGTTGTCGGCCAGCGCCACATCGACCTCAAAGCTCTGGCCGGCGGCGACATTGAAGTTGCCGTGGCCGGTCGCGATCCCCTCCAGCCAGGTCAGCCCGAACCCGACATTGTAATCGACGCCGTTCGCGGCAATGCCGCCGGTCAGCGTCAGGTAATCGACCGCACTCGGTGAA
>Ga0153941_1000186_pt1 | contig 29507 bp, 23 predicted proteins | sample TSNJ025MetaG_FD_104733 | JGI IMG/M metagenome (GOLD analysis project Ga0153941, IMG submission 104733) | Attine ant fungus gardens microbial communities from New Jersey, USA - TSNJ025 MetaG | ecosystem: Host-associated > Fungi > Mycelium > Unclassified | place: USA: New Jersey, Brendan T. Byrne...
ACAAAAAGAAATTACGGGTGGAAATCGATTTTCTGCCGGATTATGGAGAAGAAGTGTTTGAGCAGATGATCAGCCGGAGAGCCGTCCTGGCAGATGGGCGTACCACAGAAGAGTTTTTTACAGGTATATTACATAAAAAGTTAATTGTTTTATTTATAAAACTGGCAGGGCTTCATACAAATGAAGCGGTTTCTCAGGTACCGTCTGCAGGGATACACAAGGTATATGGCTATTTACGGTGCTTCCCTCTGCATATTACCGGCAGCAAATCCTTTGATAATGCACAAATATGCGCCGGCGGCGTTAAGTTCAGTGAAATTACTGCCGGGTTGGAATCAAGAAAGCTGCCGGGGGTATATTTTGCCGGGGAAATCCTGGATATTGACGGCAGATGCGGAGGATATAATCTGCAGTGGGCATGGACCAGCGGCTATATTACAGCAATGAATGCAATGGGGGTACAATTTTGATTCGCATAAATCAAGTGAGGATAAAACCCGGACATACAATGGAACAGCTGCAGAAAAAGGCGGCGGGTGCCCTGGGAATCCGGGTAAGTGAAATACGTTCCTTTCAGGTGGTGAGAAGATCGGTGGATGCCCGGAAAAAACCGGAGATTTACTATAACTATGTCATAGATGTGGAGTCAGGTGCAGAGGTTCGTCTGAAAAGGCGGCCCAGGAATAAGAATATTGATTTTGTGAAGCCTGTCGTTTATCATTTTCCATCAGAAGGTGGTTCTGCCAAACCGTCACTTCGTCCGGTTATTGCAGGCTGCGGACCGGCTGGTTTATTCTGCGCTTACTTATTGGCCCGCAGCGGATACAGGCCGTTGCTTCTGGAGCGGGGAGCAGATGTGGAGACCAGAAAAGTTGATGTGGAGAAATTCTGGAAAAGCGGCATACTGAATCCTGCTTCAAATGTAGTGTATGGAGAAGGTGGTGCCGGCACTTTTTCAGACGGGAAATTAAACACCCTGGTTAAGGACAGGGACGGACGCATCCGCTTTGTATTGGAAACCTTTGTAAAGTTTGGAGCGGATGAAAGTATTTTATATGATGCAAAACCCCATTTGGGTACGGACCAACTGAGCCGTATTGTAAAAAATATGCGGGAGGAAATCATTCTATTGGGCGGGGAAGTACGTTTTCACAGTGAGTTTACAGACCTGATCCTGAAGGACAGCAGGATAAATGGAGTCATTGTAAATGGAAAAGAACAGATATCCTGCAATATCCTTGTTTTGGCAATAGGGCATAGTGCAAGAAATACGTTTGAGATGTTATGGAAGCGGCAGATTGCCATGGAAGCGAAATCCTTTGCGGTGGGATTTCGTGTGGAGCATCCCCAGAATATGATCAACAGAGCCCAGTACGGTATGGAAGAAACAGGTGAACTGGGAGCGGCATCCTATAAGCTGACCGCACAGACCGGTTTGGGACGAAGTGTGTATTCCTTCTGCATGTGTCCGGGAGGGTATGTGGTTAATGCATCCTCAGAGGAGGGGCATCTGGTGGTTAATGGTATGAGTTATAGCGGCCGTGATGGTGTGAACGCCAACAGCGCAGTCATTGTATCGGTTACCCCAAATGATTACCCTTCCAGGCATCCGCTGGCCGGGATTGCCTTTCAGCGGGAATTGGAGGAAAAAGCCTTTCAGGCAGGACAAGGCAGCATTCCCGTACAACGCTATGGCGACTTTAAGCGATCTATTGGATATGGCAATACAGATCCCGTTGAGGAGCCTGCACCGGTATCCTTCACCGGTCAACTGGAGCCGGCTTTAAAGGGAACTTATAAATATAGTGATTTGAGCAGTATATTACCGAAAGAATGCAGTTTGGCATTTATAGAAGGAATGGAGAAGTTTGGCCGTCAGATACCGGGATTTGCCCGAAAGGATACGATTCTGTCCGGTGTGGAAAGCAGAACCTCCTCCCCTGTAAGAATATTGCGCGATGAGGAGCTGCAGTCTAATCTTAAAGGCGTGTATCCCTGCGGAGAGGGTGCCGGATATGCAGGCGGTATTACTTCTGCGGCAATGGATGGCATCAAGGTTGCAGAAATGGTGGCAAAATCAGCACATTCACTATATTGACGTTTATACCAAAATAAAGTAAACTAAATTAACCATTTATACATTTATACATTTATATAAGAAAGGATATGTCCGGTGAAGGATATAAGAGAATCAATTAAAGACAAACAGAGGATTGTGATTAAAATAGGATCTTCATCGCTGCAGCATGGAGAGACAGGAGATCTGGATTATATAAAATTAGAGAAGCTGGTAAGGGAATTATGTGATATTCGTAACCAGGGCAAGGATGTGGTATTAGTCACTTCCGGAGCGATTGCTGTTGGCAAGAAAGCTGTGAATCTGAAAGAGATCAAAGCGGATACCAAGGCAGAGGCGATTGCAGTCAAACAGGCTTGTTCTGCAATCGGCCAGGGCAGACTGATGATGACTTATCAGAAGATCTTTGCCGAGTATAATCAGGTTGCGGCCCAGATTCTTATGACCAAGAATACTGTGGCGGATAATCTGAACCGCTATAATGCCCATAATACCTTTTCAGAACTATTGAAAATGGGTGTCATTCCCATTGTGAATGAAAATGATACGGTAGCTACATATGAAATTGAGATTGGAGATAATGATACCTTGTCAGCCATTGTGGCATCTCTGATTAATGCAGATTTACTGATATTATTATCTGATATTGACGGACTGTATACAGATGATCCCCGTAAAAACCCTGATGCGGACTTTGTAGAACAGGTGGATGAACTGACAGAAGAGCTGTTCAGGATGGGGAAGGCCAGCACCGGAAGTGATGTGGGAACCGGCGGTATGAATACCAAATTAACCGCTGCCAGGATTGCAACCAGCTCCAATGTGGATATGGTAATTGCAAATGGCCGGGATGTAGGGGTAATACACAGAATATTAAATGGTGCCAGGGAAGGGACCCTGTTCCTGGCGAAAGAGGATGAACATTTTGATTTGCCGGTATTTATTGAAACGCTGAATCATTATTAGCCTCAAAGGGAGTGAGTTAACAATGAATTTAGAAGAGAAAATAAAAAGAATCAATGAACTTTATCATAAATCCCAGGCTGAGGGGCTTTCGGAAGCAGAATTACAGGAACAGTCCAAACTCAGAGCCGAGTATATTGCCAATGTCAGGGGAAATCTGAGAGTTCAGCTGAATAATATAGATATACAGAATGAAGACGGTACCATTGTAAATCCGGGAGATAAAGTCAGGATACGCAAAGAGGTAATAAAGTTAAGAGATGCCCTGCCTGAGGCTGAACGCCGGAAAGGGTCACTATTAATGACGGAAAGGATACTTTCCCATCAATGGTACTATAAAGCGGATACTTTATTATGTTTTTCCAGCTTTGGAAGTGAAATTGATACTTCTCAGCTCATTGATGAAGCACTGTGTACCGGTAAGTCGGTATACCTTCCCAAAGTACAGGACAACGCACTTGTATTCCTGCGGATTCATGACCGGGGAGAGCTGCATCCGGGTTATAAAGGAATCATGGAGCCGGATTCTGCCTCTGATCAATATTGTTATGAAAGGGAAACGGATACACTTATGGTGATGCCGGGGGCTGTATTTGATGAGAGGGGATACCGGATGGGGTATGGCGGCGGATTTTATGACAGGTTTCTTGCCGATAAGGAAGTATTGCAAATGCATACCATTGCAGTCGGCTTTCTTTGTCAAAAAGCAGAGCAGGTACCGGCAGACCAATATGATATAAAACCTGGCCAGATTATGTTGTTTTGAGCACAGTTTAAAAGGAGGATTACAGATGGATATAATCAGTATGGGACAAAAGGCGGCTGCTGCTAAATACATGCTGCAGAAAACTGCTTCTGAACAGAAGAATAAGGCACTTTTAGAAGCTGCAGAGGCCTTATGCAGCAGCGAAGAGGAAATCCTTACGGCAAATAGAGCGGATATTGCACAAGGTGAGGCAAACGGTATGCATATGGGGATGCTGGACCGTCTGCGGCTTAACCATGAGCGGATTGAAGCAATGGCAGACGGGCTCAGGCAGATTGCCCTGCTTGAAGATCCTGTGAATAAAGTGCTTGAAACCTTTGAACGTCCTAACGGACTTTATATTGAAAAAAGAAGGGTCCCCATGGGCGTGATCGGCATCATATATGAGTCCCGGCCCAACGTTACCGCGGATGCTTTTGGATTATGCTTTAAAGCCGGAAATGCAGTGATATTGAAAGGCGGCAGTGATGCCATTCATTCAAATCAGGCGATTACCTCCGTACTCAGGAAAGTTGTTGGTAAATGCGGTATTACAGAGGATTGTGTACAGCTTATTACGGATACGGACAGAAGCGTAACAAATGCGTTTATGAAGATGAATGAATATGTGGATGTCCTGATTCCAAGAGGCGGAGCCGGGCTGATCCGTGCAGTGGTGGAAAACAGTACGGTACCCGTAATCGAAACAGGAACCGGCAATTGTCATATCTATGTAGATAAGGATGCGGATATAACTATGGCGATTCCAATCATATGCAATGCCAAAACCCAACGGATCGGGGTGTGTAACGCCTGCGAATCCCTGGTGGTACATGAGGACATGCGGCAAGGTCTGCTGCCGGCACTTGCCATGAAGCTATCGGAATATAATGTGGAGATCAGGGGAGATGAACAGACCAGGGAAATTCTTACGGATGTGATACCGGCAACCCCGGAGGATTACGGTACAGAATACCTTGACTATATCCTCTCCATTAAGACTGTGAAGAGTGTGGAGGATGCGATTGACCATATCAATCAATACAATACGAAGCATTCGGACTGCATCATCACTGACAACATGGAAAATGCGGAGAAATTCCTGAATGAAATTGATGCTGCTTGTGTGTATGTGAATGCATCCACACGTTTTACAGATGGGTTTGAATTCGGATTCGGTGCCGAAATAGGAATCAGTACACAGAAGCTGCATGCCCGGGGACCAATGGGATTAAATGAATTAACTTCTTACAAATATACCATAAAAGGTTATGGACAAATCAGACCCTGAGATTGAAGTACCTGCCGGACCTTTTGTGAAAAAACGCAGGCAGATAGGAGTTTGAATGAAAGCAAATGATAAATCTGAGCATGAAGCCATGGAGTTTGTAGCGGCATTGTATCAGACAAATTATGATAAAATGGTTAAATTCTCAATGAATGCAGTATATAATAAAATTTTGGCGGAAGATATCGTGCAGGATACCTATTACGAAGCACTACGTAAAGCTGATGTATTATTTGAGCATCCCAATCCCATGGGATGGCTGATTGAGACCATGAAAAATAAGATCAGGGCATTTAAAAGAAGAGCAATGCATAGAAATGAGGTGTATGAACCGGAATGTGATCAGATGAAGCTGGCAGGTATGGAGGAACAATTCGGATGTGCGGAACTTCAGCTCATCATTGAAGATACCTTAACGCCTCATGAACAGCAATTATTCCGTTTATATTTTATACAGGGATATTCTGCCAGGGAACTGGCGGCTATGGAGAATATTTCTGAAAGCAGCTTTAAGGTGAGAATGTGCAGGATCAGAAAGAGACTGCAATGTGAAGTGGACGGGATTATTATTGTACGAAAGAATGCTTATTGAGATATGGCTTATGTAGCCCCGCAAGCCGGTATTACTTGTGGGGTATTTCTCTCTAAATTTTATTCCACAAATGTTTTGTTGATCTTACGTTCCACATATTGTATCGCTTTGTAGAATATCATTGCAATGATACATAGCAGCATAATGCTGGTAATGACAAGATTCAGCTGAAACACCTGGGTTCCGTAGATAATCAGATATCCAAGTCCTCTTCGTGCGGCAAGGAATTCTCCGATGACAACCCCAACCAGCGCCAGGCCGATATTCACTTTCGTGGTGCTTAACATGATGGGTACGGAACCGGGCAGTACCACTTTCAGGAAAGCATCCTGCCTGCTTCCTCCCAAAGTACGGATTAAGATAATCTTCTCCGGATCCACCTGTCTGAAGCCGGTATAAAAGCTGATGATGGAACCAAACAATGCTACGGAAATACCTGCAACGATGATAGTGGTGGTTCCGGTACCCAGCCATACGATAAATAATGGAGCCAGTGCCGATTTCGGCAGGCTGTTCAGTATGATAAGATAAGGCTCCATGATTTCGGAAAGCTTTTGAGAGTACCAGAGGAGTGTTGATACCAACAGGCTTATAAGGAATACCAGTATAAAACTGATAATTGTCTCCCATAAAGTGATTCCCACATGTTCAAACAGCATATTGTCTGCAACCAGCTTAATAAGGCAGTTCATAACCCTGCTGGGGCTGGAAAAGAAAAAGCTGTCAATCCATTTCAAATTAGCGCTGACTTCCCATAATATCAGAAAAAACACTAAAATAAAAAAACGGCAGGAGATTACCTGATGATGATGCCTTTTGCGATTTATCACAAACTCTTCCTGTTTTGTTAATTCTTTCTTATTTTTCCTCATTGGTCAACTCCTCCCATAACAGATTAAAGTAATATTGAAATTCCGGTGCTTTTCTTGCCGCCAAAGGGGAATCATCCTTTAATGTCAGGCGGATTGGCAGCGTTGTTTTTACCCTGGCCGGACGGTTGGACAACACGATTACCCTGTCGGCGAGACTAATCGCCTCTGATAAATCATGTGTGATAATAATCACCGTTTTACCGGTTTGCCGGATTAAGCGGCAGATATCGGAAGAAACCATTAACCGGGTCTGATAATCCAGTGCGCTGAAGGGCTCATCCAGGAGCAAAATCTGAGGCGCCAACGCCAGTGTCCGGATCAGTGCCGCCCGTTGCTTCATACCGCCGGAAAGCTCGCTGGGGCGTTTATCCCTGAACTTATCCAGGTCGTAATCCTTTAACAACCGTTCCACATAGCTTAACCTTTCCGCATTCAGCATATGGTTGATTTCCAGACCGAGTATGACATTTTTGTAAACTGTCCGCCATTCAAACAGATGATCATGCTGCAGCATATAACCCACACGGGGATAGTTCAGGGAGCCATCCGGATTATGAACCGTGATCGTACCCAGTTCCGGCTGCATAAGTCCGGCTATAATGGAAAGAAGTGTTGATTTACCGCAGCCGCTGGGACCGACAATTGCAACAAATTCCCCTTCTGTAACGCCGAAGGTGATATCCGCAAGCGCCATGGTTTCCCCGCTTAAGTTGTGGTATGAATAGCCAATATTTTTTAGTTCTAAGATAGTGTCTGGCATTGTATCAATCCTTTTCTCCTGATTGTCTGCGAAAAATAACCGGATATCTGGACTCTTTCACACAGCAATAAGGGTTTATATTATCATATGTAATGAAAATACAAAATGTGTTGTGATATTTTCAGAAATTCAAGTGCTATATTGCATTGCAGTTTTTTTTGTGTTATTATCAAATTTAGTTTAAACATTAGTAAACAGAATGGAGATTGTTATGGCACAATTATGGGGCGGACGTTTTACAAAGGAAACGGATCAGCTTGTTTATGAATTTAATGCTTCCATAGGCTTTGACAGGAAACTGTTTTACCAGGATATAGAGGGCAGCATTGCCCATGTAGTGATGTTGTCCAAGCAGGGGATACTGAAACCGGAGGAAAAGGACGCCATTGTAAAAGGGCTGACCGGTATCCGGGAGGACGTGGAAAATGGTTCGCTGCTCATTGATGAATCTTATGAAGATATCCATAGCTTTGTGGAAGCCACACTGACAGACCGTATTGGTGATACCGGCAAGAAGCTTCACACCGGCAGAAGCCGCAATGACCAGGTTGCACTGGATATGAAGCTGTATACCAGGAATCAGATTCTGGATACGGATCATTTACTAAAGGATTTGCTGGAAGTGCTTCTTAATATAATGGATGAGAATCTGGATACCTATATGCCCGGATTTACCCATTTACAAAAGGCACAGCCGACTACACTGGCACATCATTATGGTGCTTATGTGGAAATGTTCAAACGTGACAGACAAAGATTAAAGGATATATACTACCGTCTGAATTACTGTCCCCTGGGAGCAGGGGCACTTGGCGGAACCACTTATCCCCTGGACCGGGATTACACCTCCTCCCTTATGGGATTTGAAGGCCCTACCCTTAACAGTATGGACTCGGTGGCTGACCGTGATTATCTGATTGAATATCTGGCGGCCCTGTCTACGGTCATGATGCATTTAAGCAGATTCTGTGAAGAAATTATAATCTGGAATTCCAATGAATATCAGTTTGTGGAACTGGATGATGCCTACTCAACAGGAAGCAGTATTATGCCCCAGAAGAAAAATCCCGATATTGCCGAGCTGGTAAGGGGAAAAACCGGACGTGTATATGGTGCCTTAATGTCTCTGCTTACTACCATGAAAGGTCTGCCTCTGGCATATAACAAAGATATGCAGGAGGATAAAGAGGCGGCGTTTGATGCGATGGAGACAACAAGCAACTGTCTGCTTCTCTTTACAGGAATGCTTCGTACCATGAAGTATCATAAGGCAAAGATGGCAGAGAGTGCCATGAATGGATTCACCAATGCAACAGATGCGGCAGACTATCTGGTGAACAGGGGGATGCCCTTTCGGGATGCCCATGGTATCATCGGCAGACTTGTACTATATTGTATAGAGAAGAATACTTCAATTGATGCGCTCAGTCTGGAGGAATTACAGTCTATCAGTGACAAATTCGGCCCTGATATTTATGAAGCTGTGTCTCTGAAAACCTGTGTGGAAAAGCGCCTTACCCTGGGAGCACCCGGACCCGATGCCATGAAGGAAGTGATTCGCATCAACAGGGAGTATCTTACACAGGACTGGTCAGAAAGCTGTCACACAAAGCTTAAACGTTACTAAAAGGAGGAGGATAAGATTATGGAAGAAAAACTGAAAGTTGGTATATTGGGCGGTACGGGAATGGTGGGTCAGAGATTCATTTCTCTGCTTGAGAATCATCCCTGGTTCGAAGTGACCACCATAGCGGCAAGTCCCCGTTCAGCAGGAAAGACCTATGCCGAAGCAGTGGGCAGCCGCTGGAAAATGACCACTCCCATGCCTGATTCAATCAGGAATATTGTGGTAATGAATGTAAATGAAGTGGACGCAGTTGCGGCAGAAGTGGATTTTGTATTCAGTGCCGTGGATATGTCCAAGGATGAAATCAAGAAAATAGAGGAAGACTATGCAAAGACAGAGACGCCGGTGGTTTCCAATAACAGCGCACACCGCTGGACACCGGATGTACCCATGGTGATACCGGAAATCAATCCGCAGCACATGGAGGTAATTGAATTCCAGAAGAAGAGACTGCAGACTGTCAGGGGATTTGTGGCAGTAAAGCCCAACTGCTCCATACAAAGCTATGCCCCTGTACTTACCGCATGGAAGGAATTTGAACCTTACGAAGCAGTGGCAACAACTTACCAGGCAATTTCCGGAGCCGGCAAGAATTTCCAGGATTGGCCGGAGATGGTTGAAAATATCATTCCCTATATTGGCGGTGAAGAAGAGAAGAGTGAAAAAGAACCTCTGCGTATCTGGGGTGAAATCAAGAATGGCGTGATTGAACCTGCCAGCGAACCCAGGATTACATGCCAGTGTATCAGAGTACCCGTACTGAACGGTCATACCGCAGCAGTATTTGTGAAATTCAGAAAACAGCCAACCAGAGAACAGCTGATCGACTGCCTGCGCAATTTCCGCGGCGTCCCGCAGGAGCTTGAACTGCCCAGTGCACCGACGCAGTTTATTCAATATCTGGAGGAAGACAACAGACCTCAGGTCAGCCTGGATGTTGACTATGAAAACGGTATGGGAATCAGTGTGGGACGTTTGAGAGAAGATACCATATATGATTTTAAATTTGTCGGTTTATCCCATAATACAGTCCGCGGTGCTGCCGGAGGCGCGGTATTATGTGCGGAGCTGTTAAAAGCACAGGGATTAATTTCAAGGAAAGACACTTGAAAAATTCAAGAAAGAGCACTTGAAAAATTTCAAGAAAGAGCACTTGAAAAATTTCAAGAAAGAGCACTTGAAATCGTTCAAATAGTACTGCAATGGAGGTTACCCAGGTATGAGTGAATTGCGTTATCAAGCGGAGCTGTTGAAAGCAATGAATCAAAAGCTGAGTGCCAAAGAGAAAATGTATCAGTTTATCTGTGATACATCATATCATGCATATCTATATTATTCTTTTAAAACCAGGGAGATTACCTTACTGGGTAATTGGAAGGACTTTTTCGACTTTGAAATCAGAGAACTAAAGGAAGTAGTCAGGTTATTTGATATAGTAGAAGACGAATATGTCCTTACCCTGCGTGATGTTCTGTTTCCTGAAAAAACCAGGAAAGAAGAAGCCTATTGTGAATGTCTGCATAAGAATAAGAAGCAATGGCTGGAATTTCGGACCAGCATCCGTCTGGATGAAGCGGGAGAACCGACAGATAAGATGATCTGTATCTCTGATATTACCAATGTCAGGGAACAGAAGGAGGAGCTTGCATATAAAGCATATCATGATACCCTTACCGGATTATATAACCGCAGTTTTTTCATACAGAGACTTTATGATTTTATGCAAAAGGCAGATAATGATAATTCCAATGTAACAGTCATGGTAGTAGAGATTAATGACTTTTGCAATATCAATGACAGCCTGGGTTATCAATCCGGTGATGAACTGTTGTGCAGTTTTGGAGAATCCCTGGCAATCCTGCAGGATGAAAATGTCATATTGGGACACTTTAGCGATGGTATGTTCTGCATCGCAGTTTATGACCCTGTGGGCAGACACAGTATTGAGCATATTCATAAAGTGCTTGGGAAAATGACAAAAGAACCATATTTTTTAAACAATGGACGAAGCATTTTTATAACGGTAAGTGCCGGTACTGCGGATTATCCGGAGGCTGCAGATCAACCGCTTAAGCTGGTGAACTTTGCTGAAATCGTCATGAAGAAGGGAAAGGTACCGGGAAGAAACAGTATAGAATATTTTAGTAACGCAGTATTAAAGGAATTTGCCAAAAATATGGAGTTGGAAAACCGTTTAAGGGAAGCAATCGCAGGACGTCGGTTTATGCTTTATTACCAGCCTCAATTTTATACAGGAAATAAACGGCTCAGAGGAATGGAAGCATTAATACGCTGGAAAGAAGGAGAGCAGATGATCTCTCCCGCAATATTTATCCCCATAGCAGAAAAAAGCGGATTGATTACCTCCATCGGTAATTGGGTATTGGAAGAAGGTATCAGGCAATATGCGGAATGGATGCAAAAATATCCCGCTCAATTTTCTTCTGAGCGTGCTCAATATTCCATTGATCAAATCAATTGTGATAAAGATCACATTATTCTGTCCATCAATATATCAGCTATACAATATAAAAATGAAGATTTTGCGGATAACCTGAAAAGTTTATTGGATAAATACCATGTCAGGCCGCAGGATATAGAACTTGAGATTACGGAAAGTGTATTTATTGATGATTTTCAAAGTGTATTAATGAAGCTGAAAAGCCTGAGGGCATACGGTATCAAAATATCCCTGGATGATTTTGGAACGGGTTATTCCTCCCTGTCCTATTTAAAAAAGCTTCCGATTGATATGCTGAAAATAGATAAATCCTTCATTGATACAATCCTGACTGATTCAGCAACCAGAGTCATTACGGAATCTATTGTGAACATGGTTAAGGTGCTTGGTTGTGAGACAATTGCCGAAGGCGTGGAAGAGGAAAAGCAATTTGAATATTTACATGCCATCGGCTGCGATGTGATCCAGGGTTATTTTTTGGGAAAACCGCAGCCGGCGAAAGAGATAGAAAGGTTGTTCTAGTGGACAAAAATTTATTTATAGCAGAGAAACCCAGTGTAGCCAGGGAATTTGCGAAAGCACTTAAATTGAATATGAAATCAAAGGACGGTTATATGGAATCCGAAGAAGCGATCGTGACCTGGTGTGTGGGACATCTGGTCACCATGAGCTATCCGGAAGCATATGATGAAAAATATAAAAGGTGGAGTTTTGATACCATTCCCTTTATTCCCGGGGAGTTCAGGTATGAAGTCATTGATAATGTAAAAAAACAGTTTACAATTGTCAGCGGCTTACTGAACCGGAAAGATGTCTCTACCATTTATGTCTGTACCGACTCCGGGCGGGAAGGAGAATACATCTACCGCCTGGTGGATCAAATGGCCGGCGTAAAAGGGAAAACCAGAAAACGTGTGTGGATCGATTCTCAGACAGAGGATGAAATACTGCGGGGAATAAAGGAAGCAAAAGATTTGTCAGACTATGACAATCTAAGCAATGCCGCCTATCTTCGGGCGAAAGAAGATTATCTGATGGGTATTAATTTTTCAAGAGTACTCACGCTGAAATATGGAAGAACAGTTAAGGACTATCTGAAAAGAGACCGTGCTGTCATCTCTGTAGGGCGTGTTATGACTTGTGTGCTTGGTATGGTAATAAACAGGGAACGGGAGATACGCGCCTTTGTAAAAACACCCTTTTTCAGAGTACTGGGGAATTTTCTGTTACAGGAGAAAGACATAAGCGCTGAATGGAAGGCAGTAGAAGGTTCACGCTACTTTGCTTCCCCTCTATTATACAAGGACAACGGATTTCTGAAGGAAGAAAGTGCGAAAGAACTGATTGCCTTTTTAGAGGCAGAGCCGGTTACAGATCCGGTTGTGGATAGTATTGAACGCAAAAAAGAGAATAAAAATCCACCGCTGTTATATAATCTTGCAGAGTTACAAAACGATTGCTCCAGACAATTTAAAATAAGCCCTGATGAAACCCTCCGGATCGTCCAGGAGCTATATGAGAAAAAGATGGTAACCTATCCCCGTACGGATGCCAGGGTCCTCTCAAGTGCAGTGGCAAAGGAAATACATAAGAACCTGAATGGACTGCGTAATTATATGCCTCTTGGAACTGCCGCCGCTGATATTCTGAATCAGGGGAAATATAAGACATTGTCAAAGACCAGATATGTAAATGACAAACAGATAACGGATCATTACGCAATCATCCCCACAGGACAGGGATTGAATAACTTAAGTGCCCTGCCGCCAACCACAGCCAAGGTTTATGATATTATCGCCCGTAGATTTTTAAGCATCTTTTATCCGCCTGCCGTTTATCAAAAAATTACATTGAGCATCAGTGTAAAGAAGATGGAACAAAATTCATTTCAATCCGAAGAAAAATTCTTTGCCAGCTTCAAGGTACTGCTGGATGAAGGTTATCTGAAAGTAGCAGAGCAGACCAAAGTAAATGATACGGACAATGGTAATAAAAATGATCAGGGAAATAAGTGCGACACAGAGTTGCTTGCACTCCTTAAGAATCTGAAAAAGGGAGATGTTATAAAGCTGAAGGGATATGAAATCAAAGAAGGAGAAACCACTCCGCCCAAACGGTATACTTCAGGAAGCATTATCCTGACCATGGAAAATGCCGGACAGTTCATTGAGGATGACGAACTGCGTGCTCAAATAAAAGGCAGCGGTATCGGAACCAGTGCCACCCGCGCTGAAATCTTAAAAAAACTGGTCCATATTGAATATCTGGCGCTGAATAAAAAAACACAGATTCTCATGCCGACACTGATGGGAGAAATGATATATGATGTGGTAAACAGTTCCATAAAGCCGCTGCTGGATCCCTCACTGACAGCCAGCTGGGAGAAAGGACTTACCATGGTATCGGACGGTACCATTACAACGGACGAATACATGCAGAAGCTGGATGATTTTGTGTCCAGAAGGACCAATATTGTGAAAGGTCTGAATAATCAGGGAGCATTATACACCATGTTCCAGTCTGCAGAAGCAAATTATAAAAAATAGAGAGGAATGACAATTATGGATATAACAAAAGCTTTTGGTCTGTTTGATTTACAGGAAACAATAGCAGCTCAATTATTCGAGGGACTTACGAACCCCTGGGAAGTACTGCCCAAGATACACGATTTTATATTACAGCTGGGAGAAACGCTGTCAGCTGACTTATATGAAAAAAGAGGCGATAATATATGGATTGCCCGAAATGCCGTCGTAGCACCCACCGCCAGCCTGAACGGCCCCCTTATCATTGATCAGGAGGCAGAAGTACGGCATTGTGCATATATACGCGGAAATGCCATTGTTGGCAAAGGAGCAGTGGTTGGCAATTCCACAGAATTAAAAAATGTTATATTATTTAATAAAGTGCAGGTTCCCCATTACAATTATGTGGGAGACAGTATTCTTGGCTATCGGGCTCATTTGGGAGCAGGATCCATTACTTCAAATGTAAAAAGTGATAAAACCCTGGTGGCGGTAAAAAGAGGAGAGATCAGCATTGATACCGGTCTGAAGAAAATGGGAGCGATAATAGGCGATGGCGTTGAGGTAGGCTGCAACAGTGTATTGAATCCCGGAACCGTTATTGGCAGAAACAGTAATATATATCCGATTTCAAGAGTCCGGGGAATCGTACCGGAGAACTGTGTTTATAAAGATGCGGAGCATATTGTGGCAAAGGAAAACATGCAATAGCTCAGTCCGTCAGCGTTATACAAAAAAGATTGGAAGGAATGTGAGTTATTGTGACAGATAATGAACTACTGCTTGCTTTGTCAGAGTTATTTGATAAAAAATTACAACCGATTAAAGATGATATACAATTATTAAAGCTGCAATATGAAAATGATATACTCCCTCGAACGCTTATTTTATCACAACATTTAAACTAATCTAACAATTCATCCCCCACTTCTTAGGTGGGGGATGAGTTGCAATATCAAACCTGGCGGTAGCGGCGTGTATATCTCCCGCTGACAAGAGGTCAAACCAGTCGTCCTCAGGACGGTGGTGGGAGCCATAGTGCTCCATGTCATCATGAGCAGCCGTCTTTCTTATGATGTGGATTAAAATTCATGATGTGGATTGAAATAAAAGGCATCATAATTGTACGCCTTCTCAGTATCGTGCAGGTGAGGATACATCATTGTTCTTTCGTCCTGAATGATACCGCTCCAGTCCAGGCCATAACCGAAATCATAAGTATTTCCGCAGGAATCAGTGTAAGGGATCATGTCAAAGGGAACATCCTCACAGTGTTTTTCCACTGTTTCCATATCCCGGGGCAGTTGTACGGGAAGCAGGCCGGATGGAGCTGCAGCACCGGAAATAATATCCAGAACGGCTTCCTTCTCAATCCCGAAGTCTACCAGAATAGCATCACAAAATGGTTCAAATTCTGCTGTAATACATGGTTTGCTCATACGGATGCAGACAATCAGCGGTTTATCGCCTATCTGTTTCCGGGTATTGATTACGAGATCCAGATCGGAACTGTTGGCAGTTGTGGTTTGCTTGTCTTTGTAGGAACGATTGGTAAAGTTCTCTCTGAAATCACCTCCTGCAATGCTAATCTCCCTTGCAGCTGTCGCTGTATAGGGACGATATTGTAAAGAGACAGGAACATATCCGGTACCGCCATTTTTCACATCCTCATGGGAATATCCGCCATCAGAGAGGGGGGATTCAATAAATACAATAGCGAAATCGGCTTCCGCCGGGTCAGCGGTTCTTTCATAATATTTATTTATAATCTCATCACTGACCGGATTAATGTCCTGAGAGGGTATGTTGGTTCGAATAAACGATTTGTATGGTTCAATGTGTCTCTGGGGGACATATACTTTTTTCTTTTGTTCTGTCACCGGCAGAACCTGATTATTTTTCAACATGACTATGGATTTCAGCTGCGCCTCATATCCGGCTTTTACAAATGTATCACAGCCTACAATGGATTTGCTTTCCTCCGGATCCAGATAAGGGTTCTCGAATAAACCGCACCGGAAGCTGTTAAGCAGCAGGCGGACTGCAGATTCCTCCATTCGTTTGCGCATGACTTCTTCACCGTATTTTTGGCATCCCATTTCGTAAGCTTCCAGAATAGGGCGTTTGTCGTGATTTCCCCCAAACTGATCCACACCATTTTCCAGAGCCAGCAGATGACGTTCCGACTCTGTAAGATGTTCCACACCGAAACAATGACTGTCCAAAGCATCTATGTTATCGCCGGGATTGGCTGTCAGTCCCCAGTCCGTACATACAATTCCGTCATATCCATATTTTACTCGCAGCAAATCATGTATTATGTAGTTGCTGTAAGCATTACCTACATTTTTGCCTTCTTTATTGTCAATACCCCAGGAGACCGTATAATACGGCATGACTGCAGAAGCTGATTTTGTAGGTCCATCCAGTTTAAAAGAGCCTTCTATAAATGGTTTTATATGATCATCCAGACGGTTACCGGGATATACGGCATATTTCCCAAAGGGATAGTGTGCGTCCCTTCCGCCTTCGCAGGAAGCACCGCCTGGCCAGTGCTTGACCATGACACCTACACTGTCGCACCCCCAGCCGTCTTCCATGCCTTCTGTGGTCTGGAAACCATCGCAATATGCTTTCCCATAATCAGTCACCAAATCAGGACTGCATCCATAGGTATCGCCGATACGCATCCAACGGGGCTCTGTCCCAACATCAATCTGCGGAGACAAGGCGGTGGTTATACCTATTGCACGATATTCTTTGGAAGCTATCTGACCAAATTTCCGGATGGTTTCCGGGGAAAATAAAGCTGCCATAGCGAGACCGTCCGGCCATCTGGAGGTGCTGCCGTGCTCTTTATACTCTGCATCGGATCCCGCACCGTGCCTGGGGTCGCTGGAAAAGTTGACAGGGATGCCGAATGTCTGATCTTCTGCAAAGCGCTGGATTTCATTGCTCCATTTTACTGTGGTCTCCACATCCCTGATACGATTGACAAGGATATACCGGCCATGATCCTCAGCCAGAAACTTCTTCTGCTGATCAGTCATGCTATAGGCGGGTAATCCGCTTTCTTCAAAGTTTTTTCCATTGTAGGTGGCTTTGAACATCGGATTATCTGCAGTAAATGGAACGATCTGGTGTGGGGAATACATCATGAGTCCGGCAATATCCTCAACAGGAAGACGGGAAGCTAAATCACGTGCTCTCTCTTCATGTGACAGACGCCAGTCTTCATAGGGCAGAAGATCGTTTTCGTCTGATAATTTTCGGAATACAAGACCGTCCTTAATAATAACACGATCCTTTGCCGAACCTACATCTGGTCCCTCTTCATTCTGATACAGAATGCCGTAAACGGTGTTTTTTCTGGTATACATGTATATGTCCTCCTGATTTTGAAATTTTTAAGTTCACTTCATATTAACATTTCTAAAATGTCTCGTCTATTAAGATTTCTGACTGAAATGTTAAAAAAAAGCAACTAAAAAATATAAATTATCCTTGAAAAGTTCTCTATGTAATTCCATCCCAGAGTGGAATTTAAGTATGCAATCAACAAATTGATAATTAAAATGAAAAAATCCTTGTCAAATGAAAATGAGTGTGATAAAATAATTTTCGATGTTAAGATTATTTGACTTAACAAGCCGGCGTGTCGGAATGGCAGACGAGGCAGACTCAAAATCTGTTGTGGGCAACCACGTGCGGGTTCAAGTCCCGCTGCCGGCAGTATCATTATTTGTCAAAACAAGTCGAAAATGGAAATGTTCGACTTGTTTTATTTTATGTAGTATAATTTATTTAATAGCCGATTCACCTTTTAAACGATAAGGTGAATAAAAATATTAATATAATTACATGGAGGTTTCATATGAAAAAGGTTGCGGTATTGATTTATGATAAGTTTTGCATTTTTGAATTTGGTGTGGCGCTTGAAATGCTGGCAATGGCGGGAAAACCAATCACTATTTTTGCGAAGAATTTGGAACCCATCCGGAGCGAAGAGGGTCTTATGGCAGTTGCAGAAAAAACGATAGACGAGCTGAATATTAATGAATATGATTCTCTGTTACTCACCGGCGCTGCCGATTTACGGGAGGCAGTCGAAGATGAAAATATCTTGGCTTTTATCAAAAGATTTGATCGAAGTGACATTATCATTGCAGCTATTTCTATAGCCCCTCTTTTTTTGATGAAACTGGGAATGCTGGATGGGAAACGGTTTATGATTGGATCAAACAAAGAGGATCTTTTTGAAGAAGGATTTACGCTGGAGGATATGAAACTGATGGTAGGCTGGGACGATAATTTGAAAGATCCTGTACCGGAGGGATATATTCAAGATGGAAATATCATTACATCTGTATCCTATGGGTTTACAAGGTGGGCGATTGCATTTGGACGGGCGCTTAAACTTGACGTTTACCCAAAATCATTTGGTTTAGACATATAAATCATAATTAACCTGTTGAGCTATATCATTGTTACTTAAACACTCTTATAGGTAAGAAGTATACGGGCTAACAGTAAAGATTAAAACGGGACAAGCCGAAGTGTGGTTTGTCCCGTTTTGTATTTATTTTTGTAGAAAAATATGCCCCAAAAAAAACTGCTGAAAAATACCATAAAAAGTTTATGCTTTTAACGCCCAAATTCTGCATAATATGATATAATGAAAGCAACGAATGTTTTTCAGAACAAAGCAGAGAGAAAGGAGGTATTCCGATGTTTTATGGCAGTTTGGCATTTATTTTTGAAGTTATGATTTATGTTGGCCTTGGCCTTCCGCTGGTAAATCTTTTGTTGGGACTGTTGGGAAGTATTGGGCAGTCAGGAGCAGATATTAATGTCGATGCGGATATGTCCATGGATATGAACATGGACATGAACATGGATATGGATATAGATATGGACCTGGATTTTGATGTGTCTCCGGAAGTGGATTTTGACTTGGGCGGCACAGAGGCTGGTTCGGTTGATCTGAATGCCGGAAGTGCTCAAAATAGTGGTTTTGTAATTCGTTTTGATGTTTATTGTCTGTGTTTTTCGTTGGTAGTAATGGGTGCTGTTGGTATCTTTGCGGTTACATATCATGAGGGTTTCACGCGTATCATACTGCTTGTGCTGGGTGTTGTCATGACGCTGACTGCCTATGGACTGGTTTACCGCTTTATCATGTTACCGCTGAAGAAAAACAATGCGGCGGCTTTGAAGGTTCAAAATCTCAGGTTTCAGCATGCGATTGTCACTTTCCGGATTTTAAGAGACAGTCCGGGACAGATTCAGACAAAAGATGCAGTGGGGGCAGTAATTTCCTTCAGGGCAGAACTGGATCCTGATATTTGTGTACATAACAGGATTGACGAGCAGGAAGAGGTTATCATAACGGAGATTGACCGGAAGCAGAATTTATGCTATGTAAAACCGGCAGATCGGAAAATATTAAGTTAATGGAGGAGCTAAGATGTTAAATTTATTATCAAGTCCGCTTGGCGTGGCAGGAGTTATTATTGCGACATTGGTTGTTATTATTGCTTGTATACTGACTGCATGGAAGAAAGTGCCGTCTGATAAAGCAGCTGTTATTGTGGGTATTGGTTCACCGAAGGTGGTACATGGCGGCGGTAAGCTTGTGATACCGGGATTTCAGAGAATTGATTTCATTACACTTGAGAATATCCAGATCAATGTATCCATCAACAAGACCAAAACCCGCCTGGGTGTGCCTATTAATGCTAACGGCGTACTGATTGTAAAGGTAAGGGCTGAGGATGACAGCATTATGACGGCGGTACAGCAGTTTTGCAGCAACAGTGAAAATGAAACCAGGAAAGCGATACAGAATATCGTTATGGAAGTGGCAACCGGTAAGCTGAGGGAAATCGTATCCCGTATGAGTGTGGAGGAATTATACGATGACCGTGAGAAGTTCTCGGCTGACGTACAGAAGGTAGTAGATTCTGCGCTTGGTACAATGGGGCTGGAAATCAAGTCCTTTACAATAAATGATATTTCTGATGACGAAGAGTATATTGTGTCTCTGGGCAAGGAACAAATTGCCAAGGTAAAAGCCCAGGCAGCCATAGCAGAAGCAGAAGCTAAGATGGAAGAAGCAATCCGTACCGCAGAGGCAACTAAGGAACAGCAGATCAAGACTGCCGAAGCCTTCAGAGCCGGACGGGAAGCACAGCTGATTGCCGAAACAGAAATTGCCAAGGCTGAAAAAGACAAACAGCTGAAAACGGAGGCCTACCGTAAGGAAGCGGAGACCACAAAGGCGATTTCAGATGCGGCTTATCAGATTCAGGCCAACATTACTTCAAAGGAAGTAAAGGGCACGGAAATGGATGCCTTGATTCTGGAAAAGAACCGCATGAAAGAAGTAACAGAAGCAGAAGTACAGGTGCGGATCACAGAAGAAAACAAGAATATCGAGCTTGCCAAGAGTCAGGCAGAACGTGCGAAAGCAGAATTGATTGCCAAGGTTTTGGAACCGGCTGAAGCAGAAAAGGAACGCCGCCGTCTGGAAGCAGAGGCTAAGAAATACGAAGAAATTGCCCGTGCAGAAGCAGGTGCTGAGAAGACCAGGCTGGAAGGTGAAGCACATGCAAGAGTTCTGGAAATTGAAGGCTCGGCACAGGCCCGTGTCATTGAGGCGCAGGGACAGGCAGAAGCAGATGCTATTAAGGCAAAAGGTCTGGCAGAAGCAGAGGCACTGGAAAAGAAAGCAGAAGCATTGGCCAAAATGAATGAAGCCGGAAAGCTTCAGATTATTGCAGATATTCTTCCAGAACTTGCAAAGGCTGTGGCAGAACCTTTTAACAGCATTGATAAAATCACGATCATCGGCGGCGGGAAGAACGGAGGAGATGGTGTTTCGGAAGTGGCAGGTTACGTTACCAGCGGTCTGACGGCAGTCAGTGAGGCACTGCAGGAAACTGTCGGTTTTGATTTAAAAGAAGTTATGCGTGCAAAGACGTTTGAAGGAACCACTACGCAGAATATAAATGTTAAAGGACTTCCGACACCGGGGATGAAAGACGGCAATACTGAATAAGTTGTGTGTTTACGGATTACACCGCAGTCAGATTGGCTGCGGTGTTTTTGAGCCATTTATTGTTTCTTAATATTTCAAATATTTCAAAACTGCTCCAAAAATATAATGAGATACTAGCCAATTGCCGCAAGATGTTGTATGATAGAATATAAGTTTATTTCGTAAGCAATGAAGACTGCCTTGTTTCGTGAAAAAGAGGGAAAAGATGGACTGTAAGGAGTTTGAACAGCTGATTCCAGCATTTATCAATCAGGAATTAAACTATAAAACCTTAATGAGATTCAATGATCATATAGATTCCTGCAGCGAATGCAGGGAAGAATTGACCATTCAGATTTTAGTTACAGAAGGAATGGCCCGTCTGGAGGAAGGGAATTCCTTTGACCTGCAGATGGAGTTGGATAAGCGCCTGGTTGAGGCCAGAAAGAAGGTACGTTTTCACAAGAGTTTTCTTTATGTTGGGATTGTCCTTGAAATACTGGCGATGTTGGCTATTGCCGGAATCGTAATATGGATTCTTTTATTATAGGAACAAAGGACATGTTCCTATAATCAGATTTACGGCGAAAGATTACCGCCCCCATAAGCTTTATTATAAAACTATACTGGAAAGGTATTTTGTATGAATAAAAAATTAGTTTTGATAGATGGTCACAGCATTCTCAACAGGGCGTTCTACGGAATCCCTCATTTAAGTAATTCCCAGGGATTGCATACAAATGCAGTTTACGGTTTTTTGAATATTTTATTTAAAATTTTAGAAGAGGAAAAGCCGGAATATCTTGCAGTGGCATTTGATGTACATGCGCCCACCTTCCGTCACGAAATGTATGCGGCGTATAAAGGGACCAGAAAAGCCATGCCTGATGAACTGAGAGAACAGGTCCCGTTATGAAAGAAGTTCTGAAAGCTATGAATGTAGTGATAATGGAACATGCAGGTCTGGAGGCTGATGATATTCTGGGAACTCTGGCAAAAAGGGCAGAACAGGAGGGGATGGCGGTTTCCCTGGTATCCGGGGACAGGGATTTGCTGCAGATTGCCTCAACACATATAAAAATACGGATTCCCAAAACGAAGCAGGGCAGGACAGAGATTGAAGATTACTATGCAGAGGATGTGGAAAGGGCATATCAGGTGACACCTTTGCAATTTATTGAACTGAAAGCACTGATGGGAGATTCCTCCGATAATATTCCCGGTGTGCCCAAAGTAGGAGAGAAGACAGCCTCTGCGCTTATGGTTGAGTATGGATCTCTTGAGAATATATATGAGCATGTGGAGGAGATCAGTAAGAAAAGCGTTCGGGAATCTCTTAAGGAGAACCGGCATCTGGCAGATTTAAGCAAGGCTTTGGCAACCATACGGACCGACAGTGATATCACACTGGATTATGAAGCAGCCAAAGCAGAAGGATATTTCACACAGGAAGCCTATAACCTGTTTAAGCAATTGGAATTCAGGAATTTACTTGGAAAGTTTGAAAAAGATGAAGTTGCAACAGAAAAAAATATAGCAGAAAGCTTTCAAAATATAACAGACAGGGATCAAATCCTTAAGATACTGAAGAAGGCAGAGAAAAAAGGAGAAGCAGGGTTATTTCTTTTAACCGACAGAGATATCCTGCTGGGATTTGCCATCTGCCTTGGGAAAAGTGAAACCTACTTCTGCAGTGTGGATCAGGGAACGGAAGATGTCGGACAGCTGTCACTTTTTTCAGGCACAGATGGCCAAGAGCCTATGCTGAAAGAGAACTGGGATAATGTTCATGGTACCGTGGATATATCCTTGTCCGGGGAAATATGCAATATGATTTTCAGATTGTCAGAAACAGCTCAAATAGCTGCTTTTGACATAAAAAAGCAATACTATTTTCTGCAGAAGCAGGATACCGCGTCCTATTTTGATATACTGATTGGTGCATATCTGTTGAATCCATTAAAAAATGATTATGATATAGAGGCAATCGCTTCAGAACATCTTCAGATCATGATTCCGGGTTATGCAGAAACCTTTGGTAAAATGCTGCCTGCAGATGCCTGGAAGCATAAAAGAGAGGATTTAATCACTTATTATTGTTATGGGGCCTATACCTCCCTGTATGGAGGGAAGATCATCCGGCAGAAGCTTGAAGAAAGCAAAATGACCTGGCTTATGGAAGAGGTGGAGATGCCTCTGTCGCTTGTGCTTTATGATATGGAAAAAGAAGGTGTGGAAGTCAGGCCGGATGAGTTGAAGGCATATGGAGATGCCCTTGTTTCACGGATTCAGGAATTAGAAACCTCCATCCACAAACAGGCGGAAATGGAGTTTAATATCAATTCACCCAAGCAGTTAGGGGAAGTTTTATTTGAGCGTATGCAGATACCCGGCGGCAAGAAAACCAAAACCGGATTCTCCACAGCGGCGGATGTGTTAGAGAAGCTGGCGCCGGAGTATCCCATTGTAAATGATATTCTGGAATACCGCGGACTTGTCAAACTAAAGTCCACCTATGCAGATGGACTGGCAGTATTTATCGGCGATGATAAGCGGATTCATACCAGTTTCAACCAGACTATAACAGCCACCGGACGGATTAGTTCCACGGAGCCGAATCTGCAGAATATTCCCATGCGTATGGAGCTTGGAAGAAGGATTCGTAAGGTATTTGTGCCGAAAGAAGGCTGTATCTTTATGGATGCGGATTATTCACAGATAGAGCTTCGTGTTCTGGCTCATATGTCAGATGATGAACAGCTGATAGAAGCCTATCATATGCATCAGGATATTCACCGTATTACAGCTGCCAAAGTGTTCCATACACCCTTTGATGAGGTTACAGATTTACAGCGGCGGAATGCCAAGGCTGTTAATTTTGGCATTGTATATGGAATAAGCTCCTTCGGGCTCAGTCAGGATCTGAGCATCAGCCGGAAGGAAGCGGACGAATACATCAAACAATACTTTGAAACCTATCCCAAGGTGAAGGAATTTCTGGACAAGCAGATCAAAAAAGCCAGGAAAAACGGGTATGTAACAACCATGTACGGCAGAAGGCGTCCGGTTCCGGAAATGAAATCGTCGAATTTCATGCAGCGTTCTTTTGGCGAACGGATTGCCATGAACTCGCCGATCCAGGGAACGGCAGCGGATATCATTAAGATTGCAATGATTAAGGTATGGAGGGCACTCAGGGAAGAAGGGCTTGCATCCCGTTTGATTCTGCAGGTACATGATGAGCTGCTGATAGAGACTGTGAAAGAGGAAGAGGAAACAGTTCGCAGGATATTAGAGGAAAATATGCGCACCGCAGCAGAGTTAAAAGTCATTCTGGAAGTGGATTTACATGTAGGCTACAACTGGTATGAAGCAAAATAGATAGATTGTGAGGATATAAAATGTTGTTTGTAGGGATTACCGGTGGTATTGGTGCGGGAAAATCCGAAATTTTGGCTTATATTAAAAAGCATTATAAATGTGAGGTATATCTGGCTGATGAGGCGGCACATGCTGTAAAAGAAGCAGGAGAGCCCTGTTACGATCAGCTGGTGGAATTGATGGGAAGAGGAATTCTTGACGAAGACGGGCAGATTGACCGGTTTGCCATGGCGTCCAGGATATTTGTTGATAACAGCCTTTTAAAGAAAGTAAATGCGATTATTCATCCCGCTGTTCAGAAATATGTTTTGGATAAGGTGGAGCAAGCCAGGAATAAACCGGATATAGAGCTTCTCTTTGTGGAAGCGGCACTTTTAATTGAAGCAGGGTATAAAGATATTGTAGATGAATTGTGGTATATCCACGCAGATACGGATGTACGCAGAGAAAGGCTTATGACAGGCAGGGGTTATACGCCTGAGAAGATAGCACAGATTATGGATTCCCAGATGTCGGAGGAAATATTCCGCAGGGAATGTGACTTCTGTATTGACAATAGCGGTTCATTGATGGAAAGTTATAAACAGATAGATCGGAAACTGGAGGCTTTTACATGGCAGGAGTAAGAGAAAAACAGGGGCAATTGGTTTTTGGCCTTGATATAGGGACAAGAAGCATCGTAGGCACAGTTGGCTATAGGAAGGGAGAACGCTTTTGTGTAACGGCTCAGCAGGTGAGGGAACATGAGACCCGTGCAATGCTGGACGGGCAGATTCATGATATCGGGAAGGTGGGAGAAACCATCCTGCAGATCAGGCAGCAGCTGGAAGCAGACACAGGCAAGGCTCTGAACGAAGTCTGCATTGCTGCGGCAGGAAGAGTCCTTCGTACGGTCACTGCATATGTGGAGCAGAATTTTGAAGAAGCGAAGGAAATCACATCCGAAGACATCTATTCCCTTTCCACACTGGGTGCGGAAAAAGCCTATGAGGAATTTGGAGAATTAAATGATACAGAGATAAAATTTTACTGTGTGGGTTATACTGCAATCCGGTATTATATGAACGGGTATCCCATAGGAAATCTGGAAGGGCATAAGGCCAAGAGCATTGCCATTGACCTGATTGCCACTTTTCTGCCGGATGATGTGGTTGATGGCTTATACAAAGCGGTTGAACTGGCGGGACTGCAGGTGGTCAATCTGACCCTGGAACCGATTGCCGCCATACAGGTAGCGATTCCGGAAAAATACCGTATGCTGAATATGGCATTGGTGGACGTAGGCGCAGGAACCACTGATATATCCATTACCAAAGACGGTGCAGTCATTGCATATGGTATGATTCCGGTAGCCGGAGACAGTCTGACAGAAATCCTGGTACAGCATTGTCTGGTGGATTTTGAAACAGCGGAAATGATCAAAAAGCAAACCAGCGTTCAGAAGATAGTGGAATACCTGGATATTATGGGGCTGCCTCAGACCATATCTGCCGAAGAAGTAAAAAATCTTCTGGAAGATTCCGTACATACTATATCGAAAATGGCAGCTGACCTTATCCGTGAACTGAATGGAGACAAACCGGTCAGTGCTGTATTTGTGGTTGGCGGCGGCGGGATGATCCCCGGATATACACAGGCATTGGCCCGGGAACTGGGGATTGCAGCAGAGAGGGTAGCCATCAGGGGACAGGAGGTCATGCAGAGTATTGAATTTGAGGTGGAGAATCCCCAGAAGGATTCTTTAATGGTAACCCCCATAGGAATCTGTCTGAGTTATTATGAACAGGGGAATCATTTTATATTTGTATTATTCAATCAAGTCAGGCTTAAGCTATATGATAATGGTAACCTGGTGGCGGCGGATGCAGCCATGCAGGCGCAGTTTCCCAATGACGGACTATTTCCCAAAAGAGGGGAAGCCCTTACTTTTACGGTAAATAGAAAAAGTCGGATGGTGCGCGGGGAACAGGGTGAAGCAGCTGTGATCACCATTAATGGAGAAGCGGCAGATATTTATACCAGGGTACATAATGGAGATCATATCGTTGTGGTTCCTTCCACAGCAGGCAATGCAGCGTCCATGACGCTTGGGAAACTGCCGGAACTGGCTGAAGGCTTAACTGTAATTGTGAATGGAAACCGGATCAGGTTACCAAGAACTGCAGAAGTCAACAGACACCTGGAAAACGAATATTATGAGATTAAGACCAATGATGAGATACAGTTAAGCAACAGTTACAGTGTGGCACAAATTGCAGAATTTATGGATTTGATGCTGCCGGTTGATGATAATATCCTGGTAAATGATACGCCTGCCAAAAGAGATACAAGAGTATATGAGAATTTTACCGTTTCCTGGGAACCGGGATTTCGCAGCTATTACGTGGAGGAAGAAGTGATATATCAGGCGGATTCCCAGTCAGAGGATATGCAAGACACCCGGGAAGCAGTGGGTGAGCCACAACAGGAGGAGAAGCCGGATACTCTTCTGGAGGTGATGGTGAACCAGATTCCTGTCACATTAAATGGCAAAAAAAACTATGTGTTTGTGGATGTGTTTGATTATATTGACTTTGATCTCAGCAATCCGGACGGCAGCGATATTGTCACCAATTTGAATGGACGGCAGGCAGAATACATGGAAGGTTTAAGCAACGGTGATGTCATTGACATCTATTGGAGGAAAGACAAATGAGATTATGCAGTATTACCAGCGGCAGCAGCGGAAATTGTATCTATGTAGGTTCCGAAGCTACCCATTTGTTGATAGATGCAGGCATCAGCGGTAAAAGGACAGAAAACGGGCTGAACAGTCTGGGAATTAAAGGGGAAGAGCTGGATGGTATTCTGATCACCCATGAACATGCGGACCATATCTGCGGACTGGGTGTAATGGCAAGGAAATACGGAATACCAATATACGCCACACCCGGCACAATTAAAGCCATACAAGAATGCAGCAGTGTGGGACAGATTGACAACTCTCTTTTTCATGAGATAAGAGCTGATAAAAAATTGACAATAAAGGATCTGATAATCAATCCCATGCGGATATCCCATGATGCGGCAGAACCGGTTGCGTACCGGATACTGTACGGCAGCAGGAAAGTGGGAATCTGTACTGATCTGGGGGTGTTCAATGATTACACCATAGAATGTCTGAAAGGAATGGATGCGCTTTTACTGGAGGCGAACCATGATGTGAATATGCTTCAGGTAGGACCATATCCCTATCCCCTTAAGCAGAGAATCCTGGGGGATAAGGGACATTTGTCCAATGAAAACTCCGGGAAGCTGTTAAGCAGCATTCTTCATGATAAGCTGCAGACTATCATACTGGGACATTTAAGTAAAGAAAACAATCTGCCTGAGCTGGCTTATGAAGCGGTACGAATGGAAATCACATTTGGTGATAATCCATATACGGCCAATGATTTCAGGATGCAGGTAGCTGAACGGATGGATGTATCGCCTGTGATTAGTATTGCATGACTGCGCCTATTGAATTTGAGCCAGGAGTGAGAAAGGGTATAGAGGAATTAAAATGAAAAAAACAATTATTACAGTAGTAGGGAAAGACACGGTAGGAATTATTGCAAAGGTTTGCACCTATCTTGCGGATCATGGCATTAATATTCTTGATATCTCCCAGACGATTGTTCAGGGATATTTTAACATGATGATGATAGTGGATACCAATCATATGGATAAAAAATTTGGTGATATGACCGAAGAACTGGCGATGCTTGGTGAATCAATCGGTGTGGTGATCAAATGCCAGAAGGAAGAAATCTTTGATCAGATGCATCGGATATAGTGTGAGGAAAGGACTGCAATGATTAACACATTTGAAGTAGAAGAAACCAATAAAATGATAGAAAAAGAGAATCTGGATGTAAGGACGATTACCATGGGCATCAGTCTGCTTGACTGTATAGACGCCGATCTGGGCAGACTCAGGGAGAATATCTATCATAAGATATATGAAGCAGCAAAGGATTTGGTTGAGACCGGTAATGAGATTTCCAGGGAATATGGAATCCCTATTGTCAATAAAAGGATTTCCGTTACCCCCATAGCATTGATTGGCGGAGCAGCCTGCAAGACAGTGGAAGATTATGCTTCAATTGCAGCAACACTGGATCAGGTGGCACATGAGGTTGGTGTCAATTTTCTCGGCGGTTATTCCGCACTGGTAAGCAAGGGGATGACTGCGGCAGACGAGCTGCTGATCCGCTCTATTCCATTAGCCCTTTCAACGACAGAAAGGGTGTGCAGTTCGGTTAATCTTGGCTCTTCCCGAACCGGAATCAATATGGATGCGGTTAAGCTGATGGGAGATATCATAAAACAGACAGCAGCGTATACCAAAGAAGCTGATTCGCTGGGATGTGCAAAGCTGGTGGTGTTCTGTAATGCCCCGGATGACAATCCCTTTATGGCCGGTGCCTTCCATGGCGTAACAGAAGCTGACAAGATTATTAATGTTGGTGTCAGCGGTCCGGGCGTTGTAAAGACTGCCCTGGAGAAGGTACGGGGTGAGAGCTTTGAAGTCCTGTGTGAAACAATCAAAAAGACAGCTTTTAAAGTGACACGTGTGGGTCAGCTGGTGGCACAGGAAGCGTCTAAAATGTTGGGAGTACCTTTTGGTATTGTAGATTTATCATTAGCCCCCACTCCGGCAATCGGAGACAGTGTGGCGGATATTCTGTGTGAAATTGGATTGGAATATGCAGGAGCGCCTGGCACCACAGCTGCGTTGGCGTTATTAAATGATCATGTTAAAAAAGGCGGTGTCATGGCATCTTCCTTTGTAGGGGGCTTAAGCGGAGCATTTATCCCGGTCAGTGAAGACCAGGGAATGATCGATGCGGTAACAGCCGGTGCACTAACTTTGGAGAAGCTGGAAGCAATGACCAGCGTCTGCTCGGTGGGTCTGGATATGATTGCTGTTCCGGGAGATACCAGTGCTTCGACATTATCAGGAATCATCGCTGATGAAATGGCTATCGGCATGGTAAATAACAAAACCACTGCAGTACGGATAATTCCGGTGATTGGCAAGGATATAGGTGAGACGGTAGAATTTGGCGGTCTTCTGGGATATGCGCCAATCATGCCGGTTAATAAATTTTCCTGTGAAGAATTTATTAATCGGGGCGGCCGTATTCCGGCTC
>Ga0153941_1000187_pt1 | contig 29343 bp, 26 predicted proteins | sample TSNJ025MetaG_FD_104733 | JGI IMG/M metagenome (GOLD analysis project Ga0153941, IMG submission 104733) | Attine ant fungus gardens microbial communities from New Jersey, USA - TSNJ025 MetaG | ecosystem: Host-associated > Fungi > Mycelium > Unclassified | place: USA: New Jersey, Brendan T. Byrne...
GCACTCCACAAGAAATTTCCCTAACCGGGAAGGCTCCAGGCTGCAGAACGGCCAGATATCTTCCGTGGCACTGATGGATGCCCGCTCCATAGCGGCAACGGCAGCCAACAAGGGTATACTGACACCGGCAACTGCGTTTGAGGGCACCTACAATCATTATCAGTACCATTTTGATGGTAAAATATATGAAAACCGTGTATTTGATTCCAAAGGAAATGCAGAACCGGATGCAGAGATTCAGCTGGGTCCCAACATCAAGGACTGGCCTGAAATGTGCTCCCTGCCTGACAATCTGTTACTGCGCGTAGTCAGTGAGATTCATGATCCTGTTACCACCACGGATGAGCTGATACCTTCCGGCGAAACCTCTTCCTACCGTTCCAATCCCTTAGGTCTGGCAGAATTCACATTAAGCCGCAAGGACCCCGAATATGTAGGCCGGGCAAAACAAATGCGCAGTGTCCAGGAAGCGCTGAAGGAAGGGAAAGCGCCGGAGGAAGGTTGTCCTGCATTAAATCTCGGACCGGTATTGGCCGGATTACGCGAGACCTTCCCGGATATCAATAACCACAACATGGGATATGGCTCTGCGATATTTGCAGTAAAACCCGGAGACGGTTCAGCAAGGGAACAGGCTGCGTCATGCCAGAAGGTGTTGGGCGGCTGGGCAAACATAGCCAATGAGTATGCCACCAAACGCTACCGCTCCAATCTCATCAATTGGGGAATGCTGCCGTTCCTGATCAAAGAAAGTGATCTGCCGTTTAAAAAACTGGACTACATCTTTATTCCCGCTATTAAAAAAGCTGTGGAAGACAAAGCCGGGACGATTAACGCATATGTGGTTACAGATGCCGGACTGACAGAATTTTTCTTAAGCCTGGGAGATCTGACTGATGAAGAACGTAAGATTATACTGGACGGCTGCCTGATTAATTATAACAGAGTATAGAAGGAAGTGATATTATTATGGAATTAAATAAACCGGTAACAAATCCTATGCTGGTGGGCGCCATCCAACTGTTAAAAGCAGAAAATACCCCGGATCACAGCAAGCTTTTTACCCAGGAGATGCTGCAGGCCCGTTTCCTGTCGCCTGTCATCATAACACCGCCGCCGGAACCTGATGAAACCGGAAAAGTCCATCTTACAAAGGATAATAAGATCCAGTTTCCCATGCTGACTGCCTCTGACGGCAATAGCTACTTCATGGCATTCACAGACATGGAAGAGCTGACGAACTGGAGTAAAGAAGAAAAAAAGCAGACGTTCATCATGAAATTTGATGATTACGCTGCAATGGTTCTGGGAAAGGACAGCCGGGCTGCCGGTTTTGTAGTAAACCCCTATGGGGGGAATATCATAATCACCAAAGAAAATATAGCCCGGCTCACAGCTGCAAAGGCAGCAGCCAAAAAGGAAATAAAAAGCAGTTAAGGGATTTTATGCCTGAAAAGATCCGCAAAAGCTAAAGATTCTCCACGTAATGCCGATAACTTAAATACAGGACATCTGCCGGGCCAGCAGATGTTCTGATAACAGGCATATGTGACACCACGGATGGTATACATACGGAAAAAGGATTTTTCCATATGAATGCCATTTTTGTTTTATAGAGGAACAGGGATGAGAATCATAAAACCGGCACTGCGGAGAGGGATGAATATGCAAGGATGGAGATGTCTGAAATGGAAGCAGGTCAAGGTGCACATCAACCTTTAATTTGGGTCCGCCTGCTCAGCATTCATGAGTGAAGGGCGGAGAAGGGGGTAATATTGAAAATTGATTCCAGTACAATAGGAATGGAATCCGCAAGATGCTATCAAATGGCTTCTGTTACCTACAGGCGCTTCACGTTAACAAAATATCAGGAGGATCTGACGAAGGGATTACAGACTTCTGTGGGTTCCGGGCAGGAAGAATTGGAAGAAACAGATGAGGGGACAAAGGAGGCTTCTAAGGAGACTGCAAAGGAGACTGGATATCAGCCAATGATCAGTGAATGGCAGGATCGGTTTTCTGTTGCAGGAAGATATTCCGGTATCCGCACATCTCCCGGCAGCAGCCTGAATCAGATCAGACAGCAATGTATCCGCTATATATTTGATATGTTGTTCAGGAGCAGGAGAGACAGGATACCAATGCGGGAGTGGACAGCGCAGGACCAACATTCGTTGTATACGGCACAGAACAACAATGCGTCATCCGCCGGGCAGCCGATACAGACATTAATTGCTACGGCGACTACTATGAGTCTGAAATCCGTAACGTGGCAGATGGAGTCAGAAACAACATCTTTTACCAGTACAGGAACTGTGAAAACAGCAGATGGCCGGGAAATCCAGTTTAATATGGAGATTTTCATGAGCCGCGAATTTGAGCAGTATTTTGAAGCAGAACTGGATCTTGCATCCATCAGTTTTTGTGATCCCCTGGTAATCAATCTGGATACCGGTATTGCAAACCTGACTGACCAGACATTTTATTTTGACATTGATGCCGACGGAGAATTGGATGAGATATCTATGCTGAATGGAGCCAGCGGTTATCTGGCTCTTGATAAAAATGGAGACGGCACCATTAATGACGGCAGTGAATTGTTTGGAACCGGCAGCGGTAATGGATTTGCCGATTTGGCGGCGTATGATGAGGACGGTAACGGGTGGATTGATGAAAATGATGCTATCTGGGATAAGCTGAGGATCTGGACCAGGGATGCGGATGGGAATGATGTCCTGTATACGCTGGCTGAGAAGGGTGTGGGAGCCATTTGCCTGCACAATGTATCCACTGACTATACTTTGAATTCCCAGAAGGGCGGGACACAGGGAGCAATCCGCAATACAGGAATCTTTCTGTATGAAAACGGGAGTGCGGGGACTATACAACATGTCGATGTAGTAAAATACAATCGCTTAAGCTAAGACGAGAAGTTTAACTAAGGTGTCAAAGTACGCCACCTAAGTTAAACTATGTCTCGTCTGGGAAGAATATAAAATGAAATCCATTGGAATTTCATTTTATATTCTTCCGGGTTTTCGTGAGGACTGTTTGAGGGGATTGTTTGTGAGGACTGTTTGAGGGGATTGTTTGTGAGGACTGTTTGAGGGGATTGTTTGTGAGGACTGTTTGAGGGGATTGTTTGTGAGGACTGTTTTTAGGGACTGTTTGTGAGAACTGTTTTTGGGGGCTGCATAGTATGGTATTTGGATACATATGATAAGGTAAGAGAGTTTATTATGTGGGCCTGGGTTGTGGTGTTTATGAAGGAAAATGGGAAAAGGGGTTTTTGTCGTGAGTTGAAGAATAGGAAAACCATATTTCACTACCGGTTGAAGGGGTGGGGTGTGGTTTTTTTCTTGATTTTGTTTTTGCCTTTTATTGTAACGGTGGTTTGGTCTGGTGGTGGGGAAGGGGAGGAAGGGGATTTTATCAATAAAAAGGCGGAGAGTGGGATACGGGTTAGGCTGCAGGGTGAGTCGGGTGTTGTACTTTCTATGGAGGAGTATCTGTATGGGTGTCTTCCGGCTGTGATACCGGTTGAGTATGAAATGGAGTGTCTGAAGGCACAGGCTGTTTTGCTGCGTACTTGTTTAATTGGTCAGTATATGGAGGGGCTTCAAAATGGTAGTGGATGGCTGGAAGAGGATAGTTATTTGAATAGGGTTACGCTGCAGGCTCTGTGGGGAACGGATTATGCAGATTATTATGAAAAAATAAAGCAGGCGGTGGATGAGACGAGAGGTGTGTATATTGTCTATGACGGTTCGCCGATTGTGGTCAGTTATTTCAGGGTTAGTGCGGGAAGGACGCGGGATGGGGGCGAGGTGTTGGATGGGGAATATCCTTATTTGAAAATTGTGGAGTGTGGGAAAGATTATTTATCTGATGATTATTTGTCACAGATTATATTAAAAGGCAGTGAGATGGAAACACTGTTGGGAGGGAAGTTGGATCGGGTGGTTATTGATAGTGCGGGTTATTGTCGGATGGTGGTTACGGAAGAAGGCGTTCAAAAGTCAGGAGAGTGGATTCGGGAACAGTTAAAATTAGCATCTACTCATATTACGTTTACACAAAATGCTGATGAATATATTCTGACAGTGCGCGGTCTGGGACATGGACTGGGTATGAGCCAGTTTGCAGCCAATGAAATGGCAAGGGAGGGTAAATCTTATGATATTATTTTAAGCAATTTTTTTCATAATATATCTTTAGATAAATATGAGTAATCCTGCATAAATCTGTTAAATCCGGCAAGAATAAGCGTAGTGGAAAAATATATAAATGAAATTGATATCTGATTAATTAATCAGATTTACGGCGGAAAGAAAGCTATATTATCTGCGGGTTTGGATGGCCGGATAGCGGCAGAATGGAGGAAAAATGAGAAAAAACCGTATCAGGAAAAATAACGTAAAAAAAGAGCGGATCATAATGATTGCATCGTCAGCGTTTGTACTGGCAGCATTGACCATGACGGGTATTTATATTAAGAATCAGTCGGCGGAGTCTAAGGATGAGGGATATACACTTGATTTCACAGCACTTGAAAATAATGTGGAGAACAAGTATCAGGAGATTGCACCGGAAGTTGACCCGACATTAGAGGAACTGGAAAGCTATGTAACAGAGGATGATCTGGACTACTCTCCCCTTGAGGTTGGTTCCACTCAGATTGAAATCCCTGGTCTGACTGATAATAATAACAGCGCGGCAAGCGGTTCGGAAAACACCAGTAGCAATACCGGTAACAGTAGTAATAAGAAAACAGAGGAAGGCGCAGATGCAGAAGCGGAAGTAGAAGCGGCAGAGGAAAATTCTGAAGAGGTACAGGAAGAAGTCACAGAATCAGCACAAACTGCTGTGGAAGGAAAGACTCTTTCCTATACGGAAGGGCAGAGTCTGGTGCGTCCGGCAAGCGGAGATATCCTGATACATTACAGTATGAGCAGCAGTGTATATTTTGCTACATTGGATCAGTACAAGTATAATTCCGCAGTTATCCTGGGTGCAGCAGAAGGTGATTCCATAGGTGCCTGTGCAGATGGGCAGGTGGCTTCCGTATTCTTTGACGAGGAGATCGGCTATGCAATTACGCTGGATTTGGGTAATGGTTATCAGGCTACTTATGGACAGTTAAAAGATATTCCGTTAACACAGGGAAGTTATGTGAATGCTGGAGAACTGATCGGATATGTGGCATCACCGACAAAATACTATAGTGTGGAAGGCACCAATGTTTATTTCCGGATGACCAGGGATGGTAAGTCTGTGAATCCGGAAGGGCTTTTTTAATATAGTGTTACAGAGAATCATTTAAAAAGCTGCGGTAAAAGTGCTGCAGCTTTTTTAATGGTGATTTTTTTTGAACGGATTTCCTTCTGGGGGTTTACCTGAACGGGAGAATGAGGTAAAATATTTCGTAATGCGTCATATAACATGAGCAGGATTCAGTAAGGCTAAGCAAACAGAGGGGAGCGGAAGTAATGGATAGAAAGAGAAAGCCGGGTTTTCGGATAATAAGCGTATTTCTCAGTATTGTCATTATGCTTACCGGCTGTGGTGAAACTGCTGCAACGGAGGAAGTACAGACAGATTATAAATTGAGTATGGAAGAAACGCCGTATCTGGAATACCTGGTGCCGCGGATGGAGCCGGGTGTACTTGTGGATCTGCGCGGCTATTCTGCAGCAGGAAATAAAAAGATAATCATGCGTGGTGAAGCGCTTCCCGGGGAGTTCAGGGTAGTGGATGCCGATACAGGTCAGGTGGTATATACAGGAGAAGTGAAACAAAAGGGATATCATGAAGATCGGGAAGAATATAATAGTTATGGAACTTTTAGTGAATTTTTACAGGAGGGTGAATATTATATAGAGTGTGACAGGATAGGCAGATCCCATAACTTTTTGATACAGGCGGATTTGTATGAGCAGGTGCTGCAGGAGGCTTTGGGGGAACTGGTCATCATTCCGGTTACGGTTTCAGAAGACGGGAGTGCCTCGCTTAGTACGGAAGAACAGGCATCGTGGATGCTGCAGATCATCATACTGCTTCTGTCATATGAATTGTATCCTGATGTTTTTGCGGATGATAATGAAGATCAGATACCGGATATAATGGAAACCCTTGCTGTCATGATAAAGGAACTGAGTAATCTGCAGGATACGAAAACAGGCAGTGCGGGTGAATTGAACTACACTTATGCCGCGGCTCTGGCAAAATTCAGTTATCTGTATCAAAAATATGATAACGTATATGCAACAGAGATTTTGAATCTGGCAGATAAAGCATGGCGATATGCAGAAGGAATCAGGAAAAACCAGACAGGTACGGACGAAGCATCCGGCAATGGTGATGAAGCGTACCGTATGCTGGCAGCGGCAGAGCTTTACCGTGCTGCAGGCCAGTCGAAGTATGGAAATGTAATTACACAGTATCAGGGATATTCTGCGTCGGTCAGCGGTAACGAACTGCCGATAGAAGAGAACAAGATGGAAGAGACATTGGCTAAGATGACGTATATTTCCACCAAAAGAAAAGTGAATCTGAGTTTTTGCAGCCAGTTTATGAGAGAGCTTATGCTGGAAGCGGAAGAAACGGCTGCCAGAGCAGGGAATTCTCTCTATCTGTCAGCAAGTGATGTGGATAATGACGGTATGGATAAGCTGATCTGGGATATTATTCAGCTATCGGTAGTAGAGTACGTAATTTATAACAATGAATATGGGCAGGTGATTGACAACCAATATCATTACCTGATGGGGGTCAATCCAGATGCTTATTGCTATTTTTCTTCGGGGATTACAGGAGAAGCGGGAATCCGGATCCAGGATAATCCCGTATGGCTTGCAGGGTTTGTTATGGTATTAAGCGTAATTATTACAAAAAATTAAGGCAAGGAGTAAGAGGTAATGAAAGTAGTAGTTTTGGCAGGCGGAAACAGTTCGGAAAGGGATGTGTCATTAGGTTCCGGAAAAATGATTTATCAGGCACTTGTGAAAAAAGGTCATCAGGCGATTCTGCTGGATGTTTATCTGGGATACGAAGGTAATACGGAAGGAATCTTTACCTGTAAAAAGGATTGGGCGGCACAGATTGGCGATATCGCAGAGATGAATCCGGATATAGAGCAGATCAAGGCTTTACGTACGAATGGCAGCAGGAGTTTCTTTGGACCGGGCGTATTAACCTTATGCAGTGAAGCTGATGTGGTTTTTCTCGCTCTGCATGGTGCCAATGGAGAGGACGGTAAGATTCAGGCCTGTTTTGAGCTTCTGGGGATTCCCTATACCGGTACGGACCATGTCAGCTCAGCGATTGCCATGGATAAGGGTATAACCAAGGATTTGTTCCGGGCACATGGTATTCCCACCCCATTTGGCATCCGCTTGAAAAAGGGAGAAGCCGAAGAGGAAAAAGTTCCTTTTCCCTGCATGGTAAAGACCTGCTGCGGGGGTTCCAGCGTAGGGGTGTGCATTGCAGAGAATGAAGAAGAATACGAAGCTGCCAAAAGGGAGGCTTTCCGGTATGGCGATGAGATTATTGTGGAACAGTATATACAAGGAAGGGAATTCTCAGTAGGTGTCATAGACCATAAAGCCCTGCCTGTTATTGAAATCGCGCCCAAACAGGGATTTTATAATTATAAGAATAAATATCAGGCCGGCAGCGCCATTGAAACCTGCCCGGCACAGATTCCGGATGAAAAAGCAGCGGAATTGATGGGGATAGCTGAAAAAGTATACAGGATACTCCGCATGAAAAATTATGCCAGAATGGATTTTATGATGAACAGGTCAGGAGAGATATTTTGCCTGGAGGCCAACAGCTTGCCGGGAATGACAAAAACCTCCCTTCTGCCCCAGGAAGCAGCAGCTGTCGGCATGAGTTTTGAAGATTTATGTGAAAGAATTATGGAATATGCAGTTCGGAATTTTAACCTGATCTGACAAGAAGTGAATTGCAGTAACGATTCAGGTAACCATAGGCAGTGGGGGAGAGGGATAACACATGAAAAAAATGAGTTTACATAATATAGCAGAATCCTGCAGCGGAGAGCTTAGGATACCGGAAGGTTATCCGAATACGGATATTTGGGAAGGAACGGAAATAACCCAGGCAGTTCTGGATTCCCGTCAGATACTGCCGGGAGGGTTGTTTTTTGCTACTCTGGGTGAAAGGGTGGATGGACATAAGTTCATTGGTTCCGTATTTGAACAGGGTGCTTATTGTGTAATCACTCAGAAAACGCCGGAAATGGTGGAGGTGGAATATGGGGTACCCATGGAAAAATGGGGTGCATATATCCTGGTGGAAGACAGTCTTCAGGCGCTGCGGGATATTGCGGGATTCTACCGGCAGACCCTTAAGATACCTATAATAGGCATAACAGGCAGCGTGGGGAAGACCAGCACCAAGGAGTTTATTGCAGGTGTGCTTAGTGTGAAATACAAGGTTCTGAAAACCGACGGTAATTTTAACAACGAAATAGGTCTGCCGCTGACGCTGCTGCGGATCAGGGAAGAACATCAGGTTGCTGTTGTAGAGATGGGAATCAGTGATTTTGGAGAGATGCAGCGGCTGAGTAAAATAGCCAGACCGGATATCTGTGTGATCACCAACATCGGTCAAAGCCATCTGGAAACCCTGAAATCCCGGGATGGTATCCTGCAGGCTAAGACAGAGATCTTTGAATATATGTCTCCCAGGGGAGAAGTATGTTTAAATGGTGATGATGATAAACTGATTCAAATTGCTTATGTGCATGGAAAGAAGCCGCATTTTTATGGGATTTCCCAGGCTTCCCACAAGGAAGTCTATGTAACGGATGTGACCGGCCAGGGGCTGTTTGGTTCCAATGCACTGATTCACTGGGAAAGCGGCTGCAATGAAGGTATGGAAAAGACAATGATGCCTGTTCATATCCCCCTTCCCGGCCTTCACATGGTCAGCAATGCCGCTGCCGCTGCCTGTATCGGTAAATTACTGGAGCTTACGCCGGAACAGATTGCGGATGGTATCTCCAGGGTGACGCCTGTTGGCGGCAGAAGCAATCTGATTGCCCATAAGTCATATACTCTTTTGGATGATTGCTATAATGCCAATCCGGTATCCATGAAGGGGGCAATCGATCTGCTGTGCCAGACAGACACTCGTAACACAGCCATACTTGGTGATATGTTCGAATTGGGAGAAAATTCGGATGCCATGCATGCGGAGATTGGGCGCTATGCGGTACGGTCCGGACTACATACCATATGCTTTATCGGGGAGAAAGCACGGATTATGTATAATGCGGCGGTTGAGGCTTACAGGGAAGAGATCATGCTGAGTGGGTTAGTACCGGGAGAGGAAGATGCGGAGATTGACAAGGAAATACTTTCTCAGCATCAGTATCTGCATTTTGCTGAAAAGGCAGGATTTCTTGCATGGCTGGAGCAGGAGGGAGAGACGTTATTTCCGGAAGGAGTCACGGTGTTGATAAAGGCTTCCCATGGTATGGGATTTCAGGAGATTGTGGAGGCGGCGTATTGGAAGCAGTAGAGGTAATACCAGGAAATATTTGCTTGACTTATGGAGAAAATGGCCACATACTTATGGTAAAGGAAACACTTTCATTGCTATTTGCGCGACTGCCAAAGGCGGCAGAAAGGAGATTAATATGAAAAAGTATAAAAGTGAAATAGGCTATTCTTTTTATCTCATGATGTTTATACTGGTTGTTGTCATTACTTTGTCATTTATTTTTGCTTTGAGAGGTACAGATTCAAAGTCTGAAATCATAGTTCTATTTGTTGCTTATGCCATAGCAGCCCTTGCTTATTGTTTGTCCGTTATACATCCGCTTATTAATACACAATATGTTGTGCAGGATAAAAAACTGGAAATTAAAAGTGGATTCTATAAGAAAACAATATCTTTTAACCAGCTCGTCGAAATCATTGAAAAGAAATCCTTTGGAAGAGAGCCCGCATTAAGCTCAAAAAGGTTGTACATTAAATACAGGGATGGTCAGGGTATGTATTGGATTGGGGTTTCACCAAGGGACAGAGGGAATTTCCTCGAAGATATCGGGCATTGCTCCATCCGTTAACAGGAGGAGCTGCCGCGGGGAAACAATACTGCTCTCCGTCCTCCATCATTTGTTGGATAATTAATTGCCGTTAATTGTCAGCAAGTTTTTGCGTTATATTGAAAAATGCTATTATGTAGTATGCCCGTCAAAACGTTCAGATATTTGAGGGTCATATAAAGGACATTCATACTTAAGTAAAACATCTATAAGCTTATTTAAGTCATCCTGATACATACCATAACAGTCAAATCTTACAAATTGCTTTGTTGTAAATATTTGAAATGCACCATGCTCACCTTGATAGTCACATTCCGATTCTTTCTTCCAATCTTTGAAAGCTGCTTCAATGTCCTTTGAGATTTGCTGTATGGGAAGAGTTTCCAAACCTTCCACATAATCACCGCTGCTTAATATTTCATTAACCTCCTGATTATCAAGATAAACGTTTTCTTTGTACTTCCAAAAACTCAAATCCATGCTCACTGCGATTCCTCCATCTGATTTAAATAAAAATACTATACGCTGACATAGAATACCTGCCATATGTCACAGCTATGATTTTTAGCATCATACCTTTGCGTATTATTTTTTTTGCTCTGCAATTTTCATTTCCTTCCGTTTCTTAAGTTCAATCAATTCTCTTTCAAATAATTCCCAAAAATCCAGTTCAATATCTTCAATAATGTTTTGTTCATGATCATATTGAACTATATTTCCATGTTCATTTACACAATACATATTTGCATCCCCAATTATTTTAAGGATTGGAATCGCCTTTATTCCGGTCTCTTCAATAAATTGATTTCCAACAAATTCAAGTCTCATCCAATCGGCACTTTCCCTGGACGCAGTAAAAGTATGCATCCCATATAAAAATGACCAAAATGGACCAATATCATATGGATTTGCTCTTGGCCAAATTTCCTCTTTGACTTCTATACAAATACCACGCTCCCCTAAAACTTCAGATCCTTCAGCTATAAGATGAGCAACATATTCATCAGGAAATTTTATCCGAATATTTTTTCAATTTCTATAACATCAGTTTTTGTTGTTTGATCAGGAGCCATAGGTGATACTCTGAAATCACCATCCAAACATCTTCCCAAAAGTTCTATTGTTTTATCTTCCATAATTTCTCCTATAATTTTTATTTGCGAATACTAAAGGAATGGTATTGCACACAGCCAGTATAGCACATCCTACAATAGATTCCAAGCTTGATCGCATTTGTGCCCATATGTACCAGTAAGATAGAAACATCTGCTATGAAGGATAACCATAAGTAATCCAGAATGTGAAATAATCACAATAAACCGCTAAAAAAATCGCTAGCAACAGATATTTCTAAAAAATAGGATTGACGATGTGATAAAAACACATTATAATAATGAAATAGATAAGAATATTATTAGAAGGGTGGTAAGTTTATGCTGGTAGGATTTTCCGTAAGTAATTATAAATCATTTCAGGATACACAGAAAATTTCATTTATAGCAAGTAAAATAGCCAGGCACAAAGATCACATTTCAACAATAGCAGGTAGAAAAGTATTAAAAAGTGCTTTGATTTTTGGTGCAAATGCAAGTGGTAAAAGTAATTTAATAAAAGCTGTTAAGTTTTCAAAAGATATTATTTTGCTTGGTACTGATAGAATTGATTTAAATAAGAAATATTTCAGGATAAATAGCGAATCATACAAAATTCCAGGAATATTTGAATATAGGATAATAACTGATAATGTAGAATATTCCTATGGAATAGCAATTTCTTACGATAAAAAAGAAATAATTGCTGAGTGGCTAGTTAAAATAAAGAGTGGTGGAAGTGAGGAGATTATATTTAATAGAGAGGTTGATGAAGACGGAACCAGTAGTGTTACGTCTGAAAAAACTTATTTTACAGAAGAAGAAAATGCAAGAATGAATGTATATTTGGAGGATTTTAGAACGAATATATCGTCCTCATTTAGAAAAAAGACAATTCTAAGTGATATTGCTTTAAGGGTTAATGATAAACAAGGATACTTTAAAGAAATTAAAAGTGTTTATAAATGGTTTAATAGCATTATAATATTATTTCCGGTTTCACAATATTGTGGCTTAAATAATATAGCAGAAGATGACCTTAAAAAGTCACTATTTACGGAATTTATGTCTTTCTTTGATACAGGGATAGTTTCGGTTGAGGGAAAAGAAGAAACTTTTGATTTTGATAAAATTGTGCAAAGGCTGAATAGTGAAGATGCAGAAAAGATCAAAATTGATATTTCTAATGCGTCTGCAAATCATCCGATAATGTTGAAGGATAATAAGCAAATATATGTTTTAAAAAAGGATGAACATGGTAATATAGTATATAATAAAATACAGTTAAATCATGGAAATGACGAGGATTTATTTGAGTATGCAGATGAATCAGATGGAACAAAACGTCTATTTGATTTACTGCCTTTATTTTATGAGAATAAAAGAGATTGTGTTATATTAATTGATGAAATAGATCGAAGTCTTCATACTAACCTGACAAAAAGATTTATGGAATTATTTTATGAGTTAACGAAAGAAAATACATGCCAATTGATGGTAACAACTCATGATTCAAATTTATTAGATTTGGAAATGCTTAGACAAGATGAAATTTGGTTTATTGAGAGACAAAAGGACCATAGCTCAAAGGTATATTCATTAAATAAATTTAAGGAAAGATTTGATAAGAAGATTGATAAGGAATACTTATTAGGAAGATATGGAGCAATTCCTATATTTGATGAAACCATTTTAGATGAGGAAAAAGAATAACATACATATCAATGCAGACATTTCATATAAAAAAGTACCCTATAAATCCATTATATGGTATACTTTAGTAGCAAATGAAGAAGGGGATAAAATCCCCAAAAGAAATACAAAGAAATATTATCAGGAGGACACTGTGGATACATTAAAGACACTACATCGCATGTACAAATCAAGCGGCCGGACTCATCAATATTTTGTACAGGGACTGTTTATCATCCTGCTTGGTATATTAAGTGCCGTAAGCAGTATGGTTCTGGGTTTTCTGACGCAGGGAATTGTTGAACTGACCATGGAAAACATATTTTTTTACTTTACGGTCTTTTTAATCGCAAGTCTGGCAGCTGCTTTACTTAACTGGGTAAGCAGCCGTTGTCTGATTGTGATGGTTGAAAAAATCAGAACGACATACCGGTGTATGACGGCAAAAGCTCTTCTGAAGGCAGAATATGGTCATGTGCAGGGGATGCAGTCAGGTGACCTGATCAGCAGGGTGAATTCGGATGCGGAATCAGCAGGGTATGGCAGCGAGCTGCTCATAACAGCTCTAAAGAATATTACGATTCCTTTGATTCTGTTTATTGTGATCCTGATCTTAGATTGGCGGCTGGCGCTGGGATTTATCGTTCCTTTTCTTTTTATCTATTTATTCCAGAAGTTTTCATCAAAAGGTTATGTTGGCATTATGCCTTTTCGGGAAGCGTTTGCAGCGATGACTGCTGAAACCCAGGATATCATATCCAACCGCACTACCTTAAAGGCCTACGGATTACAGAGGAAGGCGGATGAGTGGGCGGATGAAAAGATTGAAGATTGCCGGCGTAAGGGGGTACGGGGAATAGGGCTTATGTATGTTACGACCCTTCCCAGTCTTTTTGTAAACTGCCTTCCTCTATTGTCCTGCAGCGGGGTGGGAGCAGTACTTGTACATAGTGGCGCATTATCCATACAGGGATTTGTATCGGCTTCACTGTTAGCACAGATTGCCACAAATGAATTATTGAATCTGCCCAATGTGTTTGTAAATATGCCGTCCTGTCTGGTTGCGGCGGGCAGATTATTTGAGATTTGGGATATACCGGAAGAGCAGAACGGCAGTAATAAAACTGATTCGGATCGTCTTGTGGTTTCCTTTGAGAATGTATCTTTTCAGTATAATGCCGGTGAAGAAGAGACACTTGTGCTGGATGATCTGTCGTTTTCCGTTAAAGAGGGCGAAAAGGTTGCCCTTGTGGGTCCAAGCGGCTGCGGAAAAAGTACGATATTAAAGGTAATAACCGGCTTGTACAGACCTGAAAAAGGAAAAGTAACCTTATGGGGAAATGCGCTTTTGGATTGGGATATGGAAGCTTTGCGTAAACGTATGGGTTATATGCAGCAGGAAACATTTCTTTTTGCAGGTACCATCATGGAAAATATTGCCTGCGCGGTACCGGATGCAGGGAAGGATCAGATAGAGAACGCAGCCCGTAAAGCAAATCTTTATGACTGGATTCTGGAACAGCCGGAAGGATGGAATACACCGGTTGGCGAAAATGGAGGTCTTTTGTCCGGAGGACTTAAGCAGCGGGTTGGTTTGGCACGTATTTTTTTGCAGGAGTCCAGGCTGTTGCTGCTGGATGAAGCCACCTCCGCACTGGATGCTCAAAATGAAGCGGATGTGCTCACAGTACTGCAGTCTATTGGCAAAGAAAAGACACAGATTTCCGTGGCGCATCGTCTGGCGGCAATCATGGATTCTGACAGGATATTGGTTCTGAACCAGGGGAAAATTGTGGAAGAAGGCAGGCATGCGTATCTGTTAAGTATAAACGGGACTTACGCTGCGCTATACCGTGAACAGAAGGAAGGTGAGGATCATGATGATGCCGGATGATAAAAAACAGAAGATAGATGCCTTGCATGTGATTAATACTTTTATTAAAATGATCCGCCTGGGAATGCCAGGGTGGATATGCTGCCTGTTGGGTGTTACGGTTATTGGTTTGGGTTCCTATCTCTTTAATCTTTTGATTGGTCTGATACTCAGTACCACATTGGAGCATTTTGAAGCAGGAACTTCTGCAGCTTCCACTATATTTCTCATTACCGGTTTCCTGTTTCTTGCCACTGTATTCATGGCGGGCGGATATGTTTTCAATCTCTATGGAGCGATGGGTATTCGGGCTAAAATACAGCGCAGGCTGGTATCTGTATGGGTCAGGCTGACAGAAAGCTTTGCTTCTAAGCGCCATTCCAGTGAATCTATGTCGATCATCACGTCTGACATGGATATCTTAGAGGACTTTTATTTTCAGGGGCTTATGAATGCTCTTTTTATACCCTTGGTCCAGGGAATTGCTTCCGTAGTGACGATAGCGGTCATAGACTGGCGCCTGCTGCTGCCTCCGGTCATAACGGGAGTGATCTCATTACTGGTTAATATCAGCTTTTCAGGGCGGGTACAGGAAACAAACCGTACATTGAGACGTGCTGCCGATCAATTAACACAATCTTTTCAGGAAACGGTGAGAGGAAACGTTACGTGGCGGATGCTGGGTACAACAGACGGTGCACTTGACAGCTACAGACAGACTGGTGAATTTTACACTGAAAAGGCAGCCGCGCCCAAACGATTGAAAGCCAATATAAAATTTGTTGAAGAACTGCTGTCTGCTGTTTCAACGATTGTTTTTCTGGGTATCAGTATCTGGCTTACCACAAAAGGGAGTTTGACATTTGCCAGTGTAATGCTGGTATATCCGCTAATCAATTGTGTTGGAGAGATGATGAACAGCTTTGGGGGAACCTGGAATTTTATCGTGACTGCCACAACATCCGGCGAGAGGGTAATGGGTGCATTGGACTGGCCACGGGAAGATATTTCAGACAGCATAATGGAGCCGGAGCAGGATATAAGCAGTTTAAGCTTTCAGGAGGTTTCCTTTGGGTATGATCAGGAGAAGCCTGTACTGAAGGGGATATCATTTCAAATCAAGCCCGGACAGACTATTGCACTGGTTGGGGATTCCGGGGGCGGGAAGTCAACCATCCTGCAGCTTCTGCTTAGATTCTATGATCCTGATCAGGGAAGTGTTGAGATGAAAGGAAAGAATGCCAAAGAATATTCTCTGGACGCCTGGAGAGCCAATATTGTTTACCTGGAGCAAAATGCACCGCTGCTGTCCAAGACGGTTCGTGAAAACATTGCCATGGGTCTTTATGGGAGAGGGCGAAACCCTTCTGAAGAAGAGATCATGCGGGCAGCCAGGGCAGCAGGGGCACATGAATTTATAATGGACTTGCCGGAAGGCTATGATACACATATTGATGAACGGGGCGGCAACCTCTCCGGCGGACAGCGGCAGCGTATTGCTCTGGCCAGGGCTTTTTTAAATGACGCGCCGATCCTGCTGCTGGATGAACCCACCGCTGCACTGGATGCAGAATCAGAGAGAGTCATTCAACAATCTCTTGAAAGCATAATGAAAGAAAGAACAGTGGTGGTTGTGGCACACAGACTGGAAACTATACGGAATGCAGATCTGATACTGGTACTGAATAATGGAAAAATTGAGGAACAGGGTTCCCATCAGGATTTACTTACGCGTAATGGTTTGTATGCAAGACTATACAGTAAGCAGGAAAAATCAAGCGCTTAAAAGTATTCATTAGAAAAATTATGTAACAGTTCAGCCATATGATACTATTTTAATAATTGCTGTAGAACCCTGCCGGCATGTCTCATGTATCGTTCTGAGGCATGCCATGGCAGGAGGATATCACTTCATAGTGTATTTTTCAAGAGCTTTTTACCACACAATATTTCCCGTTAAAAGCAATCCCATACTCATATATGGTAGTGTAACCTTCTGCTTTCATATCCGCTGCATAGTTTTTCCCTTTTATTTGTGCAAGCCCTTCCTTAGCTGCCCGGGCAATTTTATCCTCTGCTGCGTCCTTTTCTTTCACATGCTTAAATTCAATCACCACTGCCGCTTTGCTTTTATCATAAGGTCGCATGGTGCAGTCAGCTCTTCCTCTGTGTTCTTCCCGGTTTGAGCGAATCATATAAGTACCGCCGACCACCTGTAAGATTCCCAGAATAAACATATGAAAACTGTTTTCACTCACCATGTCATAATAGCTGGGACTATACAACAGTTTTTGATTTAAAGCTGTGCCCAGACCTTCTCTGTCGCCACTGGTAAGTGCTTTAATGAAATCATTTAAACCTTCTGCAAATACTTCTTCCGATTCATTCATCCATTCCCATATACAATACCGAAAGGCTTCCTTTACTTCATTATTGACTAATATCGCAGTATATTCAGGGATGAGAGAGTCAGATAAAACATCCTTGATTTTCAAATAGCCTGCATTTAAGAGCAAAGTCCATATAGAATTGGATTTTTGATAACGGATAGGATATGTGATGTGATTCCCCCGTCTCATTTTAACCGGCTCATCCATAAGCAAGCCTTCCATTGCAGCTTTCAGTTCATAGTTCCCTTTTTCAAAGATATTTTTAAGTATACCCATGGAAGCGGTATTGATCCAATAGGCATCCAGCTTCCTCATCTTTAAATAATTCAAAATACTCCAGGGATTATATATATCTTTTTTGCCAAACAGGTATCCGTTATAAAATGCTTTTATTTCTTTCATATCACCCGGCAGATCATAATATTTGCATGCGGTATAAACCTCTTCCTCTGTAAAGCCAAAACAATCAGTGAACACGTCATCTGAAATGCCGCAGACAGAGGGATTATTCAAATCGCTGAACAATCCCTCCTTTGCAATTCTTTGAACACCTGTAATAACGCTGAATTCCAAATATTCATTTGTCTTAAGGGCATCGCCCAAAAAACCTCTCATGAACTTAACCATCTCGGAATAAAAGCCCTCTATTTCGGCATTATCAATAGGAGCATCATACTCATCAATAGCTACGATTACTTTTTTCTTATGATGCGCATATAAATATCCCATTAGTTCCTTTAAACTCACCATTAACTCTTCTTTTGAAGCTTTTTCACTTAAATACATATTTATTTTAGCCTTTTCAGCTGCCATCAATACATCACTGTCAAGAAGGTATCCGTTTTTTATATAAAGGCTGGATATGAGCTGCATCAGTAAGGATAAGCTGCTTTCAAATGTCGTTCCTTTGATACCTTTTAAAGATAAAAAAATAACAGGATACTGATTCTGATAATATGCAACAATATTCCGTTCCTGCATAATGGCAAGACCGTCAAAAAGATGAACATTGTCCTGGTGCATGTCAAAGAAACACTTAAGCATAGACATGTTTAATGTCTTACCAAATCGCCTTGGTCTGGTAATTAAATTAACTTTACTTTTATTATCCAAAATTTCCTTAATAAACAATGTTTTATCAATATAGTAATAGTCGCCGGTTATCATATCTTCAAACAAATCAATTCCGACAGGTAATGCTTTTTTCATAATTGCAGTTCTCATCTCCCGCGTTTTTCGCCTGTTTCCCTTATTAATAAGCCGGTTCTTAAAAGTATTCCCTTTTATTCCTGAAATACGTTTCCTCAATAATATTCTTTACATAATTGCCAAGCCCTTTACGTGTTTCAGGATCCAGCTGATCTATGTATATGGGCTTTCCATATTCAATCACTACCTTTGCCTTTTTGATTCGGGGAAGGTGATCCTCAAAGATACCGGCAGAGTTTACGATGGTCATGGGAACAATGGGAACCTTACCTTTTGTGGCAATCTTCAGGCTGCCTTCATGAAAAGGCAGGAAGGTATCATTCTCCTTATTTCTGGTACCTTCCGGGAAAATACAGATGGATACACCGGATTTCACTTTTTCCACACCCAGAAGGATGGTTTTCAGACCCTCTTTTATGTTTTTACGATCTAAAAAGAGACAATGGAGGTTCTTCATCCAGTTTTGGAGCAGGGGAATCTTCAGCATTTCAGCCTTCGCCACATAGCCGGTGGGTCTGGGTACCCGGACATAGGTCAGGACAATGTCAAAATAGCTGCGGTGATTACCCACGTACAGGACGGCGGTGTCAGCCGGAATATTCTCTTCGCCGAAGGCAGTCACCTTCGTTCCGCTAAGGCGGATGATACAGCGAAAGGCCCAGTTTACGATGGCCAGAGAACTTCTGTCCTTGATATCCTGATTAAATTTACCGATGATCCACTCTGCGATGAGCAGCGGAATTGACAAAATCAGGAATAAAATTAAAAATACAGCAACGATAAAAAAGCGAAACATAAATACCTCCATCATTAACGTAATAATATAAAGATACGATTCACAGCCGCAATACATGCAACATAGTGGAACATGCAATGTCAAAATAAGCAATACTTGTTTTAATATGCGGTTTATGTATGGTAACTATAGCAACACATCATGGAATATTTTAGCATAATTCGGCTGTTTTGTACATAAAATAGAGAAAACCTTTATAGGAGAATTCTATAATGAAGAAAGCAGCCGTCCTCCTGTCCACTATTTACATAATATGTATATTATGTGGCTGCAGTCTTAACAGCAACGAAAGAATAAAGCTCCGGGATTTGGATTTTACGATATTAAGTGAAGAGAAGATGCCAGAAGAATTAAGGACTATTTTGGACGAAAGAAAAGCGGAGCCTTTCCAGTTAACCTACAGTGATACGGAATACTTATATATATGCATCGGCTATGGAGAGCAGAGCACCGGCGGATACAGCATAGCTGTCAATGAACTTTACCTGACGGACAATGCCATCTACGTAAGCACCAGCCTGCTGGGACCGGATTCAGGCAATCAGGAAAACAAGACGCCGTCCTATCCCTATATTGTAATAAAAACGGAATTTTTGGATCAGACAGTTATATTTGAATAACAGTTCCTCTTTTCACCAATAGAAAAAAATGGTACACTATAAAAAACGCATACGGAGGGAAACCATGCTGCTGATTGAAAACGGGTACATGATTGATCCCAGGTCAGGATGTGAAGGGTACCATGACATACTGATAAAAGACGATAAAATCATTAAAATAGGAAAGAACCTGAGAAACACATTAACATTGCAGGAAATTACCGGCCACACCATTATAAATGCCGATGGCTTATTGGTTCTCCCCGGCCTGGTTGACATACATGTGCATTTCAGGGAGCCCGGATTTACCCATAAGGAGGATATCGCCACAGGAGCCAAAGCAGCTGCAAAAGGCGGATTCACAACCGTAGTCATGATGGCCAACACAAAACCTGCTATAGATAACGAGACAACACTTACACTTGTACTTGACAAAGGAAAAGAAACCGGAATCCATGTGAAAAGCTGTGCCGGCATAACCGCGGGTTTGCTGGGAAAAGAGCTGGTCCCTATGGAGGAACTGGCCCAAAAAGGTGCCGCAGGCTTTACCGACGACGGTGTTCCCCTGATGGACGAGGGTCTTGTCAGAGAAGCGATGACGCGTGCCGCTGCCCTTGATCTGCCCTTAAGCTTCCACGAAGAAGATCCGGATTTGATCACCAACAATGGTATAAACGCAGGAAAAGCCAGTACCCATTTTGGAATCGGCGGTTCCCCCAGAGAAGCTGAAGTAATAATGATAGAGAGAGATGTTAACCTGGCCCTGGAAACCGGAGCCTGCATCAATATTCAGCACATCAGCACCAAAGAAGGTGTGGAACTGGTAAGGAAGGCGAAGAAAAAAGGAAACCGCATCCATGCAGAAGCAACCCCCCATCACTTTACCCTGACGGAGGAAGCAGTCATCCGCCACGGAACCCAGGCGAAAATGAATCCGCCGCTAAGGGAGGAATCGGATCGGGAAGCTATTATCCAGGGACTGATAGACGGTACCATTGATTTGATCGCCACAGACCATGCCCCTCATTCCCAGGAAGAAAAGTCATTACCCTTAACACAAGCCCCAAGCGGAATCATAGGCCTGGAAACAGCATTACCTTTAGGCATCACTGTACTCACCGGCCCCGGGCATCTGACCATGAAGGAACTCATAGAAAAAATGAGCACAAATCCCGCCGCCATGTACCATCTGGATGCCGGTTACCTGGCAGAAGACGGTCCTGCAGATATTATCCTGGTGGATGAGACACGCAGCGCTGAAGCCGGAAACTATGCGTCAAAGGCAAGTAATACGCCATTTACCGGACAAAAGCTAAAAGGAGTAGTATGCAAGACTATCTGCGCGGGCAAGCTTGTATATGAAGAGGGAGTCAGATTGAAAAGACGAAAAGATATCTTTTCAACATCTTGAATACATGTGCGCAGAGCGCACAGACGGGAGTTAATATGAAGAAAAAAGCAAAAGCAGTCGTTATTTCCCAGAATCGTATTGCTGATGATATATACGATATGTGGATAGAAACAGAATTGGCAAAGGATGCAAAACCAGGCCAGTTTATCTGTATCTACCCCAAAGATAAGAGTACTCTGCTGCCCAGACCTATCAGTATATGCGAAGTTGCAGCGGACAGCCTGTCCCTTCGCATCATCTACAGAATTGCCGGACAGGGGACCAAAGAATTTTCCGGATACGTGACAGGAGACACCATAGGGATTCTGGGAACACTGGGAAACGGATTCCCCATAGAAGAAGGCAGAGGGAAACGGGTATTCCTGATCGGAGGCGGTATCGGCATCCCTCCGCTTCTGCAGACAGCCAAAGAACTGGAAGGAAGTGTACAGATTATTGCAGGCTACCGCAATAACCAGCTGTTTTTAAAGGAAGATCTGGAAAAATACGGAGAAATCTACATTGCCACAGAAGACGGCAGTGCAGGAACATACGGAAACGTCCTGGATGCCATCCGGGAAAAGGAACTAAGTGCAGATATGATCTTTTCATGCGGACCAATGCCCATGCTGCGGGCAATCAAGGAATATGCATCCGGACAGGGGATACCGGCATATATTTCCCTGGAGGAACACATGGCCTGCGGTGTGGGGGCATGCCTGGGATGTGTTGTGAATACGACTTTCAAAGATGCCCACTCCCATGTTAACAATGCCAGGATCTGTACCGATGGTCCGGTATTTGAAGCGAAGGAGGTGGATATCTGATGAAGACAGAAGTAACCCTGGCAGGAGTAACATTCAAGAATCCAGTCATGACAGCCTCCGGTACCTTTGGCTCCGGTATGGAATATTCCGAGTTTGTAGATCTGAACCAGTTGGGTGCGGTGGTTACCAAAGGTGTGGCTAACGAGCCCTGGCCAGGTAATCCCACCCCCCGCGTGGCAGAAGTATACGGGGGAATGCTCAATGCCATAGGCCTGCAGAACCCGGGTGTGGATGTATTCCTGAAAAGGGACATTCCCTTTTTAAAACAATTTGATACTCGGATCATCGTCAATGTATGTGGAAAAAGCATTGCAGATTATGTGGAGGTGGTGGAAAAGCTGGGTGAGGAAGACGCCATTGCCATGCTGGAGATCAATGTATCCTGCCCCAATGTAAAAGAAGGTGCAATTGCCTTTGGCCAGAAAGCGGAAGCGCTGTATGAAATCACCCGGGAAGTGAAAAAACATGCCCGACAGCCTGTTATTATGAAACTCAGCCCCAATGTCACAGATATTACGGAAATGGCAAGGGCAGCCGAGGCGGCGGGAGCAGACGCCCTGTCCATGATCAATACCATTACAGGAATGAAGATTGATATCCATAAACGCTGCTTTGCCATTGCCAATAAAACAGGCGGAATGAGCGGACCCGCCATAAAACCGGTTGCTGTCCGCATGGTATACCAGACAGCCCAGGCCGTAAAAATCCCCATTATCGGTATGGGAGGGATTGCAAACGCAGAAGATGCCATTGAATTTATGCTGGCCGGCGCATCGGCAATAAGCGTAGGCGCCATGAATTTTGTAAATCCCTATACCGTAACGGAAGTGGCTGCCGGAATAGAGGCTTACATGAAACAATACCGGATAGAGGATGTACAGGAACTGATCGGAGCTGTAAATAATTAAATTCCAGGTAATAACCAAAAGAAAGCCTTCATATATATACTAATAAGTATAAATATGGAGGTTTATTTCGTGGAATTATTGAAAAAAAATATACATATGGATCGCATCCGGAGCGAAGCGGTCAGCCAGATATCCTTAGAGGACGATATGAACATTCCGGATAATAAACCGGATGTAAGCACAGTAAATTTTGAAAAAGGAAACGTCGTAATAGATGAGGTAAAGCCCGGGACGGACCATGTAAATGTACGGGGAAGGCTGGTTTTTCATGTGCTTTATCACACAAGTGAAGAGGGAAGCTCTCTGGTAATGCTGGAAGGAAACATTCCATTTGAAGAGAAAATCAATATGCAGGGAGTGAACAATACGGATTCCATTTCCGTAGCCGGAGATGTGGAGGATTTAAGCATTAACCTTATTAATTCAAGAAAGCTGAACAGCCAGTCAGTAATCACCCTGAATTCCTGGGTGGAAGAATTATTTGATGAGGAAGCTCCCATCGGTCTGCATGGTGAAGAAACCGTGGAATACCGCAGAACCCTTATGGATGTGGCGCAGATTGCCATCTTCAAAAATGATATTTTCCGTATCAAGGAAGAGGTTGCCCTGCCGTCCAATTATCCGAATTTATTCCAGATTCTATGGGATACCGTGTCCCTGGAGGATATGGAATTTAAGCTGACGGAAGAAAAAATCAACCTGCAGGGAGATATTCATTTATTTATCCTGTATGAAGGTGAGGGAGAAGACCATCCAATCCGTTCCTTTGAAACCACAATTCCCCTAAGCGGCACCCTGGAATGCCATGGATGCAGAGAAGGGATGATCCCCGATATCCGTTTTTCCCTGGGACAACAGGAAATAACCATTCGTCCTGATTTTGACGGTGAAGAGAGAAATATCGGCATTGAACTGGTAATGGACATAATGATTAAGCTGTATGAAGAAGAAAAGATGGAAATCCTCTCAGATATCTACGGTATAACGGAAGAAGTGGATACCATTATACAGCCTGCATACCTGCGCAGACTCTTGAGTAAAGTAAACGGCAAAACCAAAATAACAGACCGCATCCGTATAGCCAGCGGCAGTGCCGGTATCCTTCAGCTTCTGCACAGCGAAGGAAAAGTAACACTGGAGAATCAGGAAATCAATGAAACCGGCATTACCTTAACAGGCAGCATGATGGTGCGTGTAATGTATATTACAGGGGATGACGAGTCACCATATGCAAATGCACTTGCACAGATTCCTTATCAGTATACCCTGGAAGTGGCAGATATCCAGCCGGAGGATTTGAGTAAAGTCCATGGAGCCGTGGAACAGCTGCAGGTTACCATGCTGGACGGAGAAGAAATGGATGTAAAGGCAATCTTAAGCTTTACCACCACCGTATTCCAGAATATGTCTGTGGATCTGATCCAGGGTATCAATGTAGCGCCCCTCAATCAGGCCAAAATGGGAAATCTTCCCGGCATGGCAATCTATGTGGTAAAACCGGGAGACAGCCTTTGGAGCATCGGCAAACGTTATTATATGACAGTACAGGAACTTAAGGAGTTAAATGGGCTGACCAGCGATGATCTGATGCCGGGTCAAAAATTGCTCATAGTAAAGGGGACTTAATAAGTCCCCTTTTCCCGCTTGTAATTGGTATAAAATCTAACCGGTAATGCCTGCTTCCTCTGCCAATTTATCAAATTTAGCCATAACCGCATCATAAGTTTTCTGTGAAATCTCAGGAAGCTCACCGCCCCATTTCTTTGCTGCCTGCTCATAACCCTTCTTAAAGGCATCGCGCATGGATTCAATCTTATCCGGATCACCGCCGGTAAGTGCCTGTGCAAAATCAAGAATACGGTCTGAGGTCTGTTTCACACCCCAATAACCATCCTCTGCAATGTCTGCCATTGCCTGCTTCTTCGTTGCAGCGTCAACCGTATAATTGCCTCCTGCTAAATAAGACCAGATATCCTTGGCTTTACCGTATGTATTGGTCTGACCAATCATCATTTTCTCTACCAGGCTTCTCAGCTGAGAAGTCCGGGCCTCTGCATCTGCCTTTAATTTAGCAACCAGATTTGCATCAGGGGTATAAGTTTTCTTAGCAGAACTGCTTTCCTGTGTGTTGGAAGGTTCATAAATAACGCCGCTTTCTTCTGCTGCAGATTTCGCGGCTTCTTCAGCGGCTGTTTTTGATGCCGTCTGTGTGCCTGTCTGATAAACAGAACTGCTCTGTGTTGATGTAACTCCATTTACACTCATGTGTTTCCTCCTATCTGCTGCCGCGGCAGCACCATCATCCGTGACTTGTGTAATATCTATCGGCAAATTATGGATAAAAAGTTAGTGTTATTTTTGATTTGTCAGAATATTAAGAGTTATATTTTTATACCCCATGCGCGCTTCAGCGCGCGTTCAAATCAAAAGGTTGAAATGCACTTTTTCAACCTTTTATCTGGGTTGGCGGGGGAGGATAAAGTATGATGCAAGTGCATAACCTGTAGAATGTATATAAAATCAGGGCTTGAGGCATTTTCGACAGCACAGGATAATTCCAGATAATCATTGACGTAATGGAATAAATTGTATATAATGAGGTACAATCTGTGTATACAAAATACATGATCTTTGTATACGGAACCGGAAAGGTACTTGAAAATGGATACATTTAAGCTGAATGCATATGGAAAGATAAATCTGGGACTGGATGTTGTCGGGCGGCTGGAAAATGGCTATCACCAGGTGCGTATGGTGATGCAGACCATAGGTATATTTGATGAACTTACCTTTACCCGCAGGAAGGAAGGAATCCGTATCACTTCAGATTCGAATGATATTCCCACGAACGAACACAATCTGGTCTATAAAGCGGTCAGACTTATGAAGGAAACATATAATATTGCAGGTGGGGTAGAGATTCATCTGAAAAAGCGGATACCTGTTGCAGCGGGAATGGCAGGAGGCAGCAGTGATGCGGCAGCTGCATTACGGGGTGTTGACCGTATGTTTGGACTGGGTCTTAATCAGCAGGAACTATGCAGGCTGGGCGTGCAGATTGGCGCAGATGTGCCTTACTGTATTATGGGTGGGACTGTATTGGCTGAGGGGATTGGCGAGAAGCTGACGCCTCTTGCGGCAGCGCCGGATTGTTATATTTTGCTTGTAAAGCCGGATGTCAGTGTATCCACCAGGGATGTCTATACCAATTTTAGGCTTGACAAGGTGAAGGTGCATCCGGATATAGATGGAATGATACAGGCTGTTAAAGAGGGCAGTCTCTCTGGAATTACCAGTAGAATGGAAAATGTGCTGGAGCAGGTTACGGTCAGCAGATATCCTGTGATTCAGGATATTAAGGATAAGATGAAAGAGATGGGAGCCATGAACAGCCTGATGAGCGGCAGCGGCCCGACGGTATTCGGCATTTTCTGTGAGGAAGAGGGAGCCAGGAAGGCTTACGAAGGGATGAGGATACAGTACAGAACATATCAGATTTATTTAACAAAGTTATGGAATATTGAGTTCAGAGAATAGTGCGAAAAGAAGTTCTAACCCGCCAAAATACGGCGGCTAAGAACTTCTATGTTTCACACGGGAAGAATATAAAATGAAATCCATAGGAATTCCATTTTATATTCTTCCGGGTTTTCGTGGGGACTGTTTGTGCCGCCTGGGGTGGCATGAATGGATGGGTGAAAAGACGATAATGCTTTACTGATTTAGTTGTGTGTAGAATGCACAGATGGGAGTTACAATGCAGGATAATTTACCGATGCAAATGGATGAGTTTTTGCCGCTTCGGGATGTGGTATTTAAGACACTCAGGCAGGCTATTTTAACAGGGGAACTGAAGCCAGGCGAACGTCTGATGGAAATCCACCTGGCGAACAGATTGGGGGTCAGCAGGACGCCGATCAGAGAGGCTATCCGTAAGCTGGAATTGGAAGGTTTGGTGATCATGATTCCCAGAAGGGGAGCAGAGGTGGCGCAGATCACTGAGAAAAGCCTGAAGGATGTGCTTGAGGTCAGAAGGGCACTGGATGCTTTAAGTGTGGAATTGGCTTGCGATCGTATCAGTGAAGAAGAAATAGCAGATCTTAATAATGCCTGTAATAAATTTGAACAGATTGTGAAGACCAGGGATGTGAAGCAGATTGCCCATGCTGATGTGGAGCTTCATGATATTATAGTGAAGGCGGCGGGCAATCAGAGACTGAGCCAGCTGGTTAATAAGCTGGCTGAACAGATGTACCGTTACCGTTTTGAATATATTAAGGATTTCAGTCAGCATCAGATATTGATAGATGAGCACCGTATAATATATGAAAGCATTGTAAATAAGGATAAAGAGGTTGCGTCAAGAGCAGCCAAGGTACACATTGATAATCAGGAAAATGCTATCATGGCGCGAATTCACAAGGAACTGGAAAAGCAAAGTTTAAACAGATAAAAAAATGGGAATAACTCTGTATATAGAAAGCATAGTATAAGGAGTTATTTCATGAAAAAAAATATTTTGGCATTGCGGATTTTTATGTGCGGATGTGCAGCACTGGGCTGGTGGGGCTTTTTTTATCCGGAGCTTACGATGACACCGGATACTTACCGGATTGTTATGGAAGATGGGACTGTACAGAGTGCGGCAGAAATGGTAAAATGGGATTTTGACAGTGATATATATCATAAGATTTTAAGCGCTGACAGCAGTCAGATACGATTTCGGAGCAAACTGGTTGAAAAGGTGGCTGATTTCATTGGCGTTGACTGACAGGAAGGTAAGGAAGCATGGAGGACAGGATAATATCGGGCAGTGCGCCTGTAGGGGTTTTTGACTCAGGAATCGGCGGTCTGACAGTAGTCAGGGAGATAATGCGCCAGATTCCCAATGAGAAGATCATATATTTTGGTGATACGGCAAGGGTTCCATATGGCAGCAAATCAAAGAAAACGGTGACCCGGTATTCTAAACAGATTCTCAGATTCCTACAGAGTCATCATGTGAAAACTGTGGTGGTGGCTTGTAATACGGCAAGTGCATGTGCCCTGGAGGATCTGGAAAATGAAACGGACCTGCCGATTATAGGCGTGGTCAAGCCGGGAGCCAAAGTAGCTGTTGAGGTAACACGGAATGGTAGGATCGGTGTGATTGGCACAGAAGCAACGATAAAAAGCCAGATATACGCCAGGTACATAACTGAGCTGAAAAAAGAAGTGACCATTTACGGTAAGGCATGTCCGCTGTTTACGCCGCTGGTAGAAGAGGGATTGTGGGAAGATCCGGTGACTGATGAAATAGCCAGAAGATATTTGAATGAACTGATTGATATTGATATTGATACCCTGGTTTTGGGATGTACCCATTATCCATTGATCCGTTCCACGTTGGGAAGGATTGTGGGGGAAAATGTCAGGCTGGTGAATCCTGCCTATGAGACAGCCAGGGCGTTGAAGGAGCTGCTTGCACAAAAGGGACTGCTGAATCAGGAAAAACATACGCTTGGTGCCGGACAGTATGAATTTTACGTAAGCGATATGGCAGATAAGTTCAGAGTATTTGCTAATTCCATCATAAAACATGGGATTCTGTCTGCCAAAACAGTGAATATTGAGGATTTTTAACGCTGCCAAAGGTGGAAAATAAGCCCGTTGTGTGGGCAAGGTTGAAAAAGTTCATTTCAACCTATTGAATTTGAGTCCGCTGAAGCGGATATGGGGTATAAGGTTGAAAAAGTTCATTTCAACCTATTGATTTGAGCACGCGCTGAAGCGCGCATGGGGTATAAAAATGACAAAAGAAGTGTTACTTGCGATTAAGGGCCTGCAATTTGATGCAGGTTCAGACGATACGGATATTGAGACAGTGACTTCAGCAGAGTATTATAAGCGTAATAACAGTCATTATGTGATATACGAGGAAGTCAGCGAAGGGATGGAAGGAACGACCAAGAATGTTATCAAGTTTAAGGACAACTCCCTGGACCTGACCAAAAAAGGTCTGGTGAATGTACATATGATATTTGAAGAAAATAAGAAGAATATGACGAATTATTCCACACCTTTCGGAGATATCCTGATTGGTATTGATGCAAGGAGAATCAGGATGCAGGAGGATCAACAGCAGATAAAAGTAGATGTGGATTATGCACTGGAGGTTAATTATGAGCATCTTGCCGACTGCAGGATTTCCATGAATATAAGGTCCAGGGGAGAAGAATTTTCATTACGTTGAAAATCCGCCATATCGGATGTACGCTGATATGGCGGATTTTGTGCATGTATAGAAGCTGTTTGATTACAGTACAGTGTCAATGCTATTTAAGCGGTTTTGCTCCTGTTTTCTCCTGTGCGGTTTCCAGTAAGCGCCTGAAACGGCCTTTCTTTTTCACAGGCTTTGGATCTGTTTTGCCGTGGAGACCCCTTACCTCCATAACATAGATGCCGCTGACAACAGCTTTTACTTCTTTCTTGATGGGAACGTTTTCAAATA
>Ga0153941_1000188_pt1 | contig 29225 bp, 27 predicted proteins | sample TSNJ025MetaG_FD_104733 | JGI IMG/M metagenome (GOLD analysis project Ga0153941, IMG submission 104733) | Attine ant fungus gardens microbial communities from New Jersey, USA - TSNJ025 MetaG | ecosystem: Host-associated > Fungi > Mycelium > Unclassified | place: USA: New Jersey, Brendan T. Byrne...
GAATTCCCGAGCCTGACTGAGCTGTAAAGCATATGTGTGCGCCCTCTTCCTGTCCCGTGTACCTTCTGCCCCTTCCCTTAAAATACCTGCCTGTTGTCTCGTCCGGGTTTTTCACTCCCCCTTTAACTTAGCTAAACAGCAGAATAAAGCTGAACTACTACAACTGTTTTGGACGATATGACAATACTATAGCGAAAACTTATAATATACTAGAATTATAGACCATACACAAATTGTCAGAAAAGGGAGGGCTAAAATGCAAACTGAAAAGCTGCTTGAAATCAAGAGATGGGCTCAAAAGGAATTGGATCAATGTATTCACTTCTGGCTCACTCATGGAATTGATCACATCCATGGCGGTGTATATACCTGTCTGGACCGGGCTGGAAATATCTATTCGACGGATAAAAGTGTCTGGATGCAAGGGCGATGTGCATGGCTTTTTGCGCACCTTTGCAATGTCTATGGTCCGAAAAAGGAATGGATGGAGGCAAGCGAAAGCTGTCTGGACTTTTTAGAAAACCACTGTGTGAACCGTAAGGCAGGTAATCGAATGTATTTTACCGTTACTGCTGAGGGACATCCTCTGCGCCAGCGGCGTTATTGCTTCAGTGAAGGATTTTATGTACTGGCCAATGCCGAATATTATGCGTTAACCAAAGACACAGCCTGTATTGAACGGGCGCGGGCTGCTTATTGGTTGATCTATCAGCTGAATCATGGTCTCACTATGGATCCTGTGGGCATGGGATCAAAGACAATAACCGCCACCCGCAGCATGCGCTCTTTGGCAGACCCCATGATTTTTCTGAATCTGACTTCAGTCATGTGTCGATGTGATCCGGAAAATGCTGCACAATATAAAGTCAGTGCCCAAAAAAGTGCAGATGAAATTATTCATTTTCACTGGAAACCAGATTTGAAGTGTACGCTGGAAAACGTAGGCATAAACGGTGCGTTTATGAAAGATGTCACCGCAGGCCGTGTAGTCAATCCCGGCCATGATATGGAATGCAGCTGGTTTCTGCTGGAGCAGGCCAATGCCATAAATGATACCGCTCTGCATGAGACTGCCGTGCAAATGTACGATTTTGCTTATCAGTCCGGATGGGATCAGGAATATGGAGGGCTTTTGTATTTTATTGACTGTCTGGGACTTCCCACCGAGGCATATGAGCAGGATATGAAATTATGGTGGCCCCACAACGAAGCTCTCATAGCAAGTATGATGATATATCGTGATACACAAAACGAAATCTACCTACAGCAATTTATAGATATATGGGAGTACTGTAAAAAATTTTTCAGCGATCCTCTTTATGGAGAATGGTATGGTTATTTAAGACGGGATGGCAAACCAACCATGCCCCCTGTGAAAGGCAGCACCTTTAAAGGTCCTTTTCATCTGCCCCGTTCGCTGATCATGATAGATACTATGATCAATCATATATTAGAGACTTCACATCCGTAAAAGTAACAGTTCCGCCTGGCTCTATACAGTTATAATGATGGCTGAACTGTTACCCGGAAAGCATTTGCTTATTTCCTTCCGCCGCAGCCCGGCACATCAAACGGTAGCTTCTCGGTGAAATACCTACCGCTTTTTTAAATGTCCGGGAAAAATTTGCCGAATCATTGAAACCAACCTCGCCGGCAATCTCAGTCAGTGATTTGGTTTCATCCGGCAGCAGCTCAATCGCTTTGTCAACACGTTTATTTAACAGATATTCCGTAAAAGTCCTTTTCGTATAGCTTTTAAATAAACAGCAAAAATAAGTTCTGGATACCATTGATACCTTACAGATTTTATCCAGTGAAATCGGTTCGGAGAAATGGTCCTCCACATATCGGACCGCCGCATCTACCGAGGATTTATACTTATCATACTTGTAGATCGAAGGAACATCAGTCTGCATCCCAAAGACACCTCCGTTTTATTTAAGACCAGAAGTTGTGGATATCCCTGTAAGGAAATACTTCTGTCCTATAAAAAATATTACAATCAGCGGTACCGTGCACATAGCACTGGCTGCCATCAACAACTGCCATTCCTGTTTGACTGACGTCAGAAAAGTCTGCAATCCGATTGACAGTGTATATTTCGTTCCTTCCTGGAGATACAGCAGCGGTCCGTTCAGGTCGTTCCATCCTGCCATAAATACCAATATAGCAATCGTCGTCAGAACCGGCTTGCACAACGGATAGACAATCAGATAAAGAATACGCAGTTCCCCTGCCCCGTCCATACGTGCGGCGTCAAATATACTGTTTGGCAGACCTTTGATAAATTGGCGCATCAGATATATATAATAAGGGCTTCCAAAAAAAGACGGCAGCAGCAAAGGAATAAATGTATTCACAAATCCAAGCCTGCTCCATGTACTGAACATTGGAATTTGTGTTACCTGCCAGGGAATCATCATCGTCCCAAGAATCAATGGGAAAATAACTTTTCCGCCTTTCCAGTCAATCTTGGTAATTGAATATGCTACCATCGGTGTGGAAATCAACTGTCCAAATACAGGTACAATTGCTACCACCAGCGTGTTTTTCAAATACTGTAAAATTGGTATCCGCCGAAATACCTCTGCATAATTTTCCCATCGGAAGATTTCCGGTATCCACTGAGGAGGGTATACAAATACAGATGATGCATCTTTTAAAGATGTGGAAATCATCCATAACAACGGCGCAAAAAACAGAAAGCCAAAGACCATCAACAGGAGATACCATGTCATTTTTTTCGTGTGCTTCTTAACACTTGCCGCAGCATTTTTACTCATATATACACCCCTTCTCCGCTCAAGCTCAGCTCGCGGATATCGATTCTATATTTGAAAGTGACCTTCTTTCAAACTTCCATCCCTATTATTCAACATCATAGCTGACTTTGCTGTTTGATATCCTGATAGCCAAAAACGATACAAAGGCAACTACTATGAACAAGATAATCGCCATGGCACAGGCATACCCCATCTTCAGGTTGATAAAAGCATTCTTATATAAATAGATGGAATAGAATAATAATGAATTTTTGGGTCCGCTCATGGATGTACTGTTGTTGAACTCCATAACACCTGTGAATACATATGCTTGTGTAAAATACTGGAAATACGAAATCAAACCTATAATAAAGTTAAACTGAATTGTTGGGGAGATCTGTGGAAGTGTAATTCCAAAAAATGATTTTACAGGTCCTGCTCCATCTATTTTAGCTGCTTCATAAAATTCGTGGGGAACTGCTTTAATTGCAGAGAGAAAGATTACCATCATACCTCCGCAGCGCCATGTATCCATTAAGATCAGAGAGAATTTTGTCCATTTGGCACTTGTCAGCCATGAGGGTCCCCTGATTCCAAACACAGCCAGAAAGCTGTTCACGATACCATACTGGGAGTTCAGCACCCATAAGAAAAGTGCCGCACTTGCCACGACCGGAACGATTGTAGGCAGATAGTATATAGTACGAAACACGGATATTCCTTTTACGTCCCTGGATAAGAGCATGGCCAGTAACAGCGCCACAACAAGTGACAGCGGCAGGCCAACAGCGGTAACATATAATGTATTTCCTACGGACTTCCAGAATAATGGATCATTGAATAAATTACGATAATTCTCAAAACCAATGAATATTTCCGTTTTAAATATATTATACTCGCAAAGGCTGTGATACACTGCCACGCATATTGGATACAGCTGAAAACACAAGAACCCAAGCAGCCATGGTATGGCGAAAATAATTCCCCATTTGGTCAGCCTTTTCTGCCGCTTACTCATCTTTCCTTTCTTTTTATGAATGGATATTTCACCCTTTCCCATACATCCTCTCCCTCCGCTCTGTTTATGATATTGTGGTGATTAGATATACAGTTGCCGTCTCATGTAGTATGAAAAGGCAACCGTATATTCTCCTGTTACATTATTCAGTGTTACTATTCAGCAGCGGCATCTGCCAGGGGCTGTACCTGATCAACCACTTTCCTGCAAGCCTCCGGGACCGTAATATCACCTGCTATTGCCTCAGACATCTCACTTGCAATAATGCCTAAATATTGATTCAGATAAGAAGACATTGGAAAACAATGTAATTCTGAATTCAGCAGCAAATCAGCAATTTCTTTTGCGCTGGTACTTACACCCAGCACATCGCGGACATTTTCCAGTGCGCTGGTACGGGCATAAAATGCTCCCTTTCCATGTTCACCTTCAGAAAACATCTTCATGGTTTCTTCTGAAGTCAGGGAAGCCAATACGGTCAGCGTTGCATCTATATTTTCTGTATTGGCATTTACTTCAAATACACCGCCGGTAAACATTCCCCGTCCGCCTGGAACGGTTGCTACCGCCCAGTCCACATCCGTACCGTACTCATCAAATGCTGCGAACCCGCTGTCAGCCTGCCATCTCATGGCAACCGCACCTGTCAGTAATGGATCTTCTGCTGTGGCACGGGCACCTAATCCGGACTGATAATCCTTCACTTTATCATAGCCGAATTCCTGATAGATATCTGCCTGGAACTGGTATGCTGCTATGATTTCTTCCGAATCAAAGGTAATTGTATTCGTCCCTTTATCTATGTACTCTGCTCCGAATGCTACAGGCCAAAATACATCATCCTGCCATGGATAATCAGGAATCATTCCCATCTGGGTAATGTTGCCTTTATCATCCAGAATTGTACAATCGCGAATACACTGTGCCAGTTCTTCCATAGTCTGGGGGAAGTTATCCCATCCTGCTTCTTTTAATAAATCTGCACGATAGAATATAAAAGTAGAACTGTAAGTAAACGGAATCGAATATATGGAATCATTGTATGTACACAAGCTCCATACATTGGTTACAAAATCATCTGTATTCCAGTCATACTTATCATCTGCTGCAGCCACAAAATCCGTCAGATCATATAAGGCACCTGCATCAGCCCATGTGGAAGCGTTGTTCCAATAGTTTTGAAAAATATCAGGAGTACTTCCGGAAGCAATCGTAGTTAATATAACATCGTTTGTCTTACCGCCGGATACTTCTACCGTAATATTATCGGTATTGGAAGCATTGAACTCCTCAGCCCAGGCCAGCAGCCTTTTATGCATCTTAGTCTCTTCCTCATCCTCAGGCCACATATGCCATAGCGTTACTGTTACTGCTTCCTTTTCTTCCTGCTTTTCTTCCTGCTTTGTTTCCTCCTGTTGTGACTCCTCCTTACTTTCCGTATCCTGTGCAGATACAGGTGTTGTTGCATTATCATCGCCCGCGCTTCCCGAACAACCAGACAACATCCCCACCGCCAAAGCACATGTTACCATTAAAGCCAATAATTTTTTCATTTTTGCTCCTATCTGCCTGCTTTGCTCTCTAAAGCATTTCAGCAGGCGTGCTAATCAGGGAGGCTGAACATACTCTTTGTTCAACCTTCCAACCATACCGCCTCTGGCGGCACAAACAGTCCCCACGAAAACCCGGAAGAATATAAAAATGAAATTCCTATGGATTTCATTTTTCTATTCTTCCCAGACGAGACTTAGTTTAACTTAGGTGGCGTCCTTTGACACCTTAGTTAAACTTCTCGTCTTTTACGCAAGGTACACAGGTAATTTCAATGATGCCGACTCATACGCTGATAATACAATTTCCACCGCTGCCCTTCCAGCTGCCCCATCCACAAGCAAAAGCTCTTCTCCCCGCACAGCTCTCACAAAGTTCTTAAGCTGTGCAGTATGCCCTGCGGCATCCATGCGGGCTGGATCTGCATATGATTTTGTAAGACTTTCCGGTGAAATGTGATCCTGATTATCCGTCATCCCCTGTACCGACCATTGAATGACAGCATCCTCCGATAAAGCAATCGACCCCCTCTCCCCATTGATTTCCAGCCGTCTGGGAAATCCTGGATAATCAGCAGCAGAAGACTGTATCACACCTATTGCACCTTTTTTAAACTCCACAATAGCCGACAATGTATCTTCCACCTCAATACGACGTGACATTGTTTTACTTAATGCATAAATACTGGATATACCACCCATTATATAATATAAAAGGGTAATTCCATGAATCCCCTGATTCATCAAGGCACCGCCGCCATCCATCTCCCATGTGCCGCGCCACTTGCCTGCGTCATAATACTCCTGGGAGCGATAATATTTCATGTATAAGTCCGCTCGATGGATTTTCCCCAATATACCGTCATCCACCGCTTGTTTCACCTTTTTCACCGAAGGGGAATAAAGAAGCTGTGATACAGTGCCAAGGGTTACCTTTTTTTCCTTTGAAAGATTAATTAATTCATCACAATCTTTTACTGTCAGGGCCATTGGTTTTTCAATCAATACATGCTTTCCTGCCAGCAGTGCCTTTTTTGCTGCTGCTGCATGGAGTCCGCTGGGGGTGCAGATGCAAACCGCATCTACGTTTTTATCATCCAACAGGTCTTCTAAAGAGACATATGCCCGGCAGCCCCATTCCATAGCCCGCCTTTTTGCTATATCCAATACATTATCATAAACACCTGTCAATGCGGCTTCCGCTAACCGGGTAATAGCCTCATAATGAAAATGCGAAATCATGCCGCATCCAACAATTGCAAAGTGAAGTACCTCATTCATACCGCTTCCTCCGTTATTGTTACTGTTCTGTTCTGTCATGTCTCCTTCACAGCAGCATGAATGGTGCCTCCTGAACAGTAAATCCGTTATACCCTGTCTCTAAGCCCGAAACCAAGCCTCATATGCCGGAATCGGCAAAAAAGCTGCACAAGTATTATAAAAGTCATCTGTAAGATAATAGATATTTTTTTCAGGATGTATCCATTCTGCTTCAGGCAAGGGATGGGCATCCGCGAGATCCTTCCACCGGGTATAATTTTGTTCCCCGTTACTCTCCAATACCCCAATATTCATTCCCGGCAGACACGCTAATCTGGCAGCAACCTGCATATTCCATTCCAGCATAACCGGCGGTACAGTCAGATCTGCACAAAAGCAAGGAATTTTCTTTTCATCTACAGCCCGGCATATAGCCAGGGTTTCACTTAATGTCTTGGCAACAGGCTTAAGTGCAAGGGCACCATAACCATATACCGCAATTCTTTCCAGGGCTTCCTCTGCTCCATGGGCACTTTCATCCGCCGCCACCCGCACGGGCAGGTCTCTCACCACAAGCATCTTATTTTCCGGAAAGGGTTCTTCCAGTAACACAATCCGATTCAGGGCTCCCATTTGTTTTGCCGCCGTTAAAAAGCGCTGCATACGTTCCAGGGAATCATATCTGCCGTTGGCATCCAGATAGTATAAAGGTTTTCCACAATCCGTATGGGTGCAGGTATAGCTGTCGGCAATGGTATGTATTTCTTTCAAACGCTTAATATCTGCTTCCAGCATTCCCTCATAATCCACTGCTGTTCTGCCGGCTGACCCTATTTTTATCTTTAGCAATGCCGTTCCGGTATCCAGTAATTCCCCTATTTCATCCTTTGTGGTGTCATAGCTGATTAAAGGGATTCTGCCCAATGATTTCTGGCGTATTGATAAAGAGGGACAAAATTGCTCCGTAACTGAATCAAAAGAAGTTATGCCATGGAGACGCGACCACAATTGCCACAATGCAAAGTCTATGGGAACCAACGCATTTAAAACAAAAGTTTTGGGTAAATCAGGCCGGCGCGTTACCTGTCTGGCATAAGGATAAATCATATCACAAAGCCTTTGAAGCATCTCAGGCGGTGTTGTCATCTCTTCTCCCAGCAGGCATTGCAGTGCGTATTCGGTAATAGCAAGCATTACCACATTTCCGCCTGCCGGTGTATGTGCTGCAAATGTTATGGGATCTGACCACAGGATACTTTGGACACCAACGCCCACACCATAGGTTCCGTCCTGGGTTTCCAGGCGACAGACTACATGCCATAGCTCCGTAATCGTATTACCTTTAAAACCAAATGCACCTTTTAATTTTTCCTCGCGAAAAGCAAGGCTTCTGCCGCTGATTTTATTCATAATCCGCCTCTCTCAGGCAATCGTGTAAAGCATTTCCTGTTTGATTTCTGTCTGCAGCGGTTCTCCATTTTTATATCGGAGAATTTCCTCATACGCATATTTACCGATTTTTAATTTTCCATTATTGACACAGCCTGCAATGTGGGGTGTAAGAATACAATTATGAATACTCCTTAAAGGGCTGTCTTTTTTCATAGGTTCCGGATCTGCCACATCCAGACAGGCATATTTTAATTTACCCGCTCTCATGCAGGCAGCCAATGCTTCCTCGTCAACCAGAGAACCCCTGGCTGTATTAATTAAGATGGCATCATCTTTCATCATCTTAAGCGTATCTGCATTAACAATATGCTTCGTTGATTCCAGCATAGGCGCATGCAGGGACAGAATATCGCTTTCCCTGAATAACATATCCAAATCCGCCTTTCTGCCGCCAATTTCTGCTATTTGCTCCGCTGTCAGATAAGGATCGTAAACCAGAATATCCACATCATAATTCTGCAGTAACTCTATGTAATGAGCACCGGAAAATCCGCAGCCCACCACCCCAATCGTTATATCGCACATTTCTTTTATACGGCTCAGATCAGTCTCCCATCCGCCCTGATGAATAATGGCATTTACATGAAAGAAATCTTTAGAAGCTGCAATTGTAAGGCCGATTGCTGTTTCTGATACGCCGCGGCTCAGTACCGATGCACAGCTTGATACTTTGATTCCCCTGTTATATAATTCATCGGATACGATACTCTTAACACTTCCGGCAGCATGTGCTATCATCTTAAGTGACGGTGCACAATCCAGGAATTCCTTATCAAATACAGGGGTTCCCCAGGATGATACTGCTATATCAGCATCCTTTAATACAGATTTTAAAGTCTCCTTGTCAGTCTGATCGGTTTCATTTAACGAAACTTCTCCAAGAGCCTTTAATTTCTCCATTGTTTTGTCTGAAATTAATACTTTTTGAAGGGGGGCCTCCAATAGAATGGCTATTTTCATATCAAATTTATTCCTCATTCCCTCATTGGTTTTTTGCAATTATTATAAATATAGTATATATTACTAATAGAACTCTTGTCTTTGATAAATATTTAGTATTTATGTCCAATTATTTAAAGACATGTAAATAACACACACATAACCGTCAACCCATCCGTTATACATTATAGAGCGCGCTTCAAATCCACATCATGAAAGGAAGGAGGTTTCCATGACCCTGGAACTGGAAGAGCAATATGAAAAAATTTACCGATACTGTTACTTCAAAGTAAGTGACCAGTATCTGGCTGAAGATTTGACTCAGGAAACCTTTCTGCGTTTCTTTCGACAAAGTATTTATCTGAAACAGGGAAAAACACTGGCTTATCTGTATACCATAGCCAGAAATCTCTGCATTGACCATTATCGCCGTCAGACTGCGGTTCCACTGGAAAAAAGTGCACAGGCGGATGACTTTACCGGTCAATTAGAAACCAATCTTACCATGCGGCAGGCATTAACAACACTTCCGGAGGATACCAGAGAACTGATCATGCTGCGGTATGCCAATGAATTAAGTATGAATGAGATCACTGCCGTTACCGGATTTTCCCGCTTTATCATACATCGGAAGATCAACGAAGCACTGCATCATCTCCACAAAATCTTAAGAGAGGAGGATTTTTATGCCTGAACATTTCATCAACAAACACGATAAAGAGCAAATTAAAAATGCCTTTCAAGCCCCCGGAACGCACCGCCGACAGGATTTCTTCATCACCGGTAGTATCGTATTGCCTGCCCAGGGACGTCTGGAATATTTCCGGATCCAGCTGCATTATATCCAGAAAAGGAACTGGCTGGCTTCCCTCCTGCTGTTCCTGCTTCTGGCTGCTTTTCTTAACACTGCGGAGCTGCCATCACAATCCGTAACTGTCGGTGCTGCCTTTTCACCCTTTTTAATGTTGTTTTCCCTGACAGAGCTTTTAAGAAGCCGTTCTTATAAAATGGCGGAGCTGGAGTCATGCAGCCGTTATGGTCTCCACAAAATCATTATAACAAGGCTGTTGATTCTGGGAAGTCTTCATTTCCTGTTCCTGACTGCATTAATACTTTTACATTTTTTTAATACGGATTACGGATTTATCTCTCTATGTTATTGTATCCTGACACCTTTTTTGATCAGCAGCAGTCTTTCCTTTTTCTGTCTGAATCATATACACAAGCGTTATAATATCGAAATCTGCGGCGGCATCTGTGTGTTGACCGGAGCAGTCTGCTATCTGCTCAACTCCACCTTTGCTGCAATATTGTCTGAAGGCGCTGCAGGTATCTGCTTTGTACCGCCGCTTGCCGCATTATGTTTTTTGATCAGAGAATTAGTATATCTAGTGAAAAGAACGGAGGTTTTGAAGTGGAACTTATCATTGACCAACTGAGTAAACATTATGGGAGACAAAAAGCTGTCAATAACTTTACCTTTACCATGACGAATGGTGTGTATGGTCTGCTGGGAGCCAATGGAGCGGGAAAAACCACATTGATACGTATGCTGTGCGGTGTTCTGCAGCCTACAGGCGGAAGGATCAATTATGATGGCATTCCTGTCACAGAAGAGGCTTACCGGGCGGAGCTGGGATATCTTCCCCAGGATTTTGGTTACTATCCTGATTTTACTGCCTTGGACTTCCTTCTTTATATGGCATGTTTAAAGGGACTGCCCAAACAATTTGCCAGAACCAGAGCCAGGGAATTGTTATCCCTGGTATCCCTGGAAGACGTTGCCCGAAAAAGAGTACGCACATTTTCAGGCGGAATGATCCAGCGTCTTGGGATTGCACAGGCTTTGCTTGGCAATCCCAAAATCCTGATTCTGGATGAACCCACTTCCGGATTGGATCCCAGAGAAAGAGTACGCTTCCGCAATCTGATTGCCAAGCTTGGTAATGAGCGGATTGTCCTGTTTTCCACTCATATTGTATCTGATATTGAAACCATTGCAGGTAAAATCCTGATTATGAAGAATGGTATATTAATACAGTCCGGATCCTTACAGGAAATCCTGTCAGCTTTGGATAACAAAGTATTTGAATGCAGTGTGGATTTAGAGACTGCGAAACGGCTTTCCGAATACTGCACCGTAATCAGTCTCCGCGAGGAATCCGACTGCGCCTGCCTGCATCTGGTGGGTAATGTGCCGCCCTCCATCCATGCTGTACCTGTCTCTCCTTCTCTTGAGGATTTGTATCTATACTACTTTTACGAAGAAAGCGCGAGAAGAAATTCTAAGATGCCAGAGTACGGCATCTAAGAATTTCTAAATCTCACACGGGAAGAATATAAAATGAAATCCATAGGAATTTCATTTTATATTCTTCCGGATTTTCGTGAGGACTGTTTGGGGCCGCCAGAGGCGGCATTGATTTGAGCGTTGAAGCGTAGATGGGGTATAAGGATGAAGAAGGAATATCTTCACCCGCACTGATTCGTGCGCCGTAGCCTGATATGGCAGATTGGAGTATATATAAGATGAAACGATTTTTACAGAATCCCATTTGGGAATTAATCAGCTTTGAATATAAGAAAATATTAAAACTTCGTGCATTTATTATCCTATACTGTTTTGCTGCACTTTTTTCTCTGTTCAGTCCCATGATTAGTAGTCTGGTATCCTCAAACTTCCACCGGTCTGTCGGTTATGCGGCTTTTCAATCAATTTCTCTGGATAAAAAAGCAGTGCAGCGTAATAAAGGATATGTGACGGAAGAAATCCTGCTTGAAATTGCGGAAATGGAACAGAACCGGTATCGTCTGCAGTCTGATTATAGTTTTTCTTCCATGCCGGAATATCATGATAACGGACAATACGGTATTGACTATCAGCTGCCTTATTATCCTGTTTACAGCTTTTTATTGGATGTAGTCAGTCTCAGGCCTCTGGATTATGTCCATAAAAAGACAATTTTGTTCAATTTATCATTCAGCCTGGGGAGTTATGAGCCGGATTCCCTTTTTACAGAAGACGGTATGACCGGTTTTTATGAGAAGTATAGGGCTGCTTTGCTTGACAAGATCAACGAAACCAGTAATTTGACGGATGCGGAAAGAGAAAGCCTTTCAAAAATGTCACAGTCCATAAAGGTTCCGTTCTATAGCGAATATAATAAAACATATACCTCCTATCCGGATATGCTGTCTGCAATAGGACTTTTTACACTATTCCTGATTTCTCTTATGGCTTCCGGTATATTTGGTAATGAGTATGCCGGAAAGACGGCTGCCTTGTTATTATCGTCGAAATATGGAAAGTCAAAAAATATTCTGGCTAAAATCCTTACGGGAATCTCAGGTGCTGTTTTGATCAACCTGTCTTTGTCTTTATTGCATTTGCTGGGATATATGTTGATCCATGGCACCAGCGGGGCCGGAACGCCCTTTCAGTTTATCAGAGATTATGCCTATAGTCCCTATCCTATCACCGCCGGACAGAGTATATTGATTTTCCTGACTGCCTCTGTTTTTGTGTGTGCAGCATACTCTGCTTTTGTCATGCTGCTCTCCGCCTGCATAAAAAAGCCAAGTATCACCGTATCCCTGTCCACCCTGATGATCTTCCTGCCGGTTTTCTTTAGTGATTATTCCAGCCGTCTGGCTCTGCAGCTTACCTATCTGATTCCCTGGCAGGTATTTGACTACCATGCGGTATTTTGCAATTATCTTTATGTATTTGGCAGCGTAGTTATTCCTCCGGCTCTGTTTTATGTAATATTTTCTGCATTCCAGATGATCATACTATTGCCAATGGCAGGAATGAAATTCCGCAGATATCAGGTCAGTTGAATGCCGTGAGGTTTAAAACCAAATCGGGCAAACCTGGTTTACGGGTTTGCCCGATTTCAGCTTTGCTGCATATACAAGCCGGATGCCTGATTACCGTGGAGCCATTGACTGCATCTGCAGCACCTGATGGGCTTCCTGGCACATAATCAGGAAGGCCCCAACCCCATGCAGGTCATTCACACAAGTGGGCCGGTCGCAGTAAAACTGATAATCCCCCACACCGGTTCCTATACAGACATTACCAATCAATACATCATTGCCTTCCCATTCCAGACTGTTCACCACGCCTTCAAACCCTTTTTGAGCATATTTCAAAAATTCCTCACCTAGAATCCCTTTTCTCACCGCTTTACATAATGCAGCCGTATACAGACAGCTGCAGGAATTCTCAAGCCAGTTTCCTTCCTGCCCGCCTTTATCCACAACCTGATACCAACGGCCATCCTCTGACTGAAAAGGACACAAGGCAGTCAGCAGATTTCTCACCAAAGCACATAATTCCTCATAACCTTCATGCTCCGGCTCCATAAAATCCAGATCATCCAATACCGCCACAGGCACCCACCCCATGGAGCGTCCCCAAAATTCCGGAGCCAGTCCCGTATCCGGATCAGACCACAGTGCCTGTTTGGTCGGATCCCATGCATGATACAGCAATCCGGTCCGTGGATCTCTGGTATGCTTTTCCATCAGCAAGGCATGCTCCACTACCAGCTTCCGGTACTCCGGTTTATGATATCGTTTTGCATATTCCGCACTGATTGGACCTGCCATATACAGTCCATCCAGCCACATCTGATTGGTCAGAGCTTTCATATGCCAGATACCGCCCACTTCATTTCTGGGAAAATGAAGGATTAACGGCAGCAGCTTATCCAGCGCCTTTTTATATTTTTCATCCTGCGTTCTGTCAAGCAAGGGATATAGCAGAATCCCGGGCTGAATATCATCCAGTTTGTCCTCACTGTAATTCCTCACATTACCATCTTCGTCCATCATGGCATCCACCCAGTCTTTCATGTACTGGAAATACTTTTCTTCTCTGCAAAGCAGATATGTCTTATACATCCCGGACAGAAAAACACCCTGATGATAATGAAAATGCCCCTTAGGCGGCAAATCCTCTGCCTTATACTTCCTCATCATGGTCTCACATGCGGCCTTCGCATAGTCCAACGGTTCTCTGCATTCAAGCATATTAAGAGCCCTCCTGTTCTACTTTATTATTATATAATACATAATCTGATGGGGAAAGGCAAGGCGGAGTAAAAAACGCATGCAACGCTTGCGCAGCATGCGTTTATGTAGCTTTTAATGTTTCTTCTATACAACTGTAACTTTCTTCTACGCAACTGTTACTTTCTACTTGACAAAAATAAATATATATATCATACTAAATTCTATAAAATCAGTATATGAAAGGCAGGTGAAACTATGAGTTTAACAAATGAAGATTTATTAACAATTTCCAACTTAATGGATATAAAAATGAAGCCAATTAAAGAAGAAATGAAGATGATCAGGGTAAATTTACTTGTAAATAATATAATACCCCGGTTAAGCACGATTGAAAGTTTCTATTTAAGTACACTTGACCGCAATGCGGCTAATGCTGATATTATAAAATCTCAGCAGGCAGATGTTGAAATTCTTAAAAAAGTAGTTGCTGAACATAGCGAAAAATTACATAAGATACCATAACAACAACTATCAGTATATGAAAGCAGGTGAAACCATGAGTTTAACAAATGAAGATTTATTAGCTATATCCGACCTGATGGATATGAAACTGAAACCAATCAAGAACGAATTATCAGCAATACCCAACTTAATTGACAGGAAGCTGCAGCCAATTAAGAACGATTTATCAGCAATACCCAACTTAATTGACAGAAAGCTGCAGCCAATTAAGAACGATTTATCAGCAATACCCAATTTAATTGACAGGAAACTGCAGCCAATTAAGAACGATTTATTATCAACATCCAACTCAATACAGTCTATTAATAACGAGCTAAAGAAGATTAGAGCAGATACGCTAGAAAATAATGTAATACCCCGATTAAATACAATTGAAAGCTGCTATTTAAGTACATTTGAGCGCTATGCGACTAATGCTGTTATTATGGAATCTCAGCAGGCAGATGTTGAAATTCTTAAAAAAGTAGTTATTGAACATAGTGAGAAATTACATAAAATATCATAACAGAGATTAAGATAATTATAATGTCACCATCACTTTATGCTTTTCTTTTTTATCGTGTACCATCTGAAGAGTCTTATCAAACTCAACAAATCCCTATTTATGACTGATCAATCTATCAAGCTGCAATTTATCGGCATATTCAAACACATTCTTCCACCCGGATGGATAACTTAAGTTCCCAGCAATGACTATTTCACCATTGGACAGGTATGCTCAATGCTGCGCCTGGAGCACACCTGTTTAGAGGGAACTGCAAAGGTACAAAACACAGCAATAAAAGTCAATGATTTTTTAAATAATGCGCTATAATAGAATAATACCGGTAACTGTTTATCCTGCAGGCTGAACTGTTACGAATACTATGGCACAGGGGATGATAATAATGTATGAAAAATTCTTAAAACTTGGTACAGATTATATTGAACAAAACCTGTTTCTTACTATTTCACTGGAGCAATGTGCAAATGCGGCGGGATATTCACTATACCATTATTGCCGTGTATTTAATACAGCAATGGGGATTACCGTGAAAGAATATATCCGTAAAAGGCGTGCTTCGGAGGCGGCGAAGATGATTAACGAAACCTCGCTTCCCCTTGTAGAGATTGCATATCGCTGTGGTTTCAATTCCCAGGAAAACTTTATCCGGGTATTCAAATCAGTGTTCGGTATTACACCCAGTGATTACAAAAAGACGCGATATTCACTGCACTTGCTGGAGAGAGACTCCTTACCTGTAAAGGTGTTCAGAGAACCTGTGTATCCTTTGCCGGAAGAACCTAAGATAATGTTCATCCATTCGTTCCAGGTAACTGGGAAGCGTAATTCCACAACATTTGATAACGGGCAGCATTTGCTGGATATTCCTGTTTTCTGGAACAGGTTTTATGCGCAAGGCATGTATGAACAGTTCGGGTATGCAAAGGAGCAGGAACGGGCTGATTATGGAGTCAGCTTGCTAAAAGAAGCTGCAGCAGATCTATATGACGTAAATAATCAGCGCAAAGGGCTTGACTTCGATTATCTGACAGGAGTTAAGGTCACATATGACAAAAAATATCAGCAGATTTTGATTATGTTACTATTCCCGAAAGACTTTATGCCGTATTTCATCACAGGACAGCTGACACTTATGATTTCATTCAAAAACTAATAGATACATGGGCCTATATTGATTATTTCTGGCTGCCAAATTCAGATTACGAACATGCAGGTGAATATGAATTTAATGAATACTTTCCCCATAAGGACAAATTAAGAAAAGCAATCTACATTCCCCTAAAACCGAAAAGTAAAAAATGAGGCAGACAATGAAAATAAAAGGAACCGAATTATTTATAAAAGCATTACGTGCGGAAAAAGTTGATACACTCTTTGCTTATCCTGGTTCAGCAGTCATTACGTTGTTTGACGAATTATACAAGCAAAACGACATACGTTTAATACTTCCACGACACGAACAAGCCCTGGTACATGAAGCGGACGGTTATGCGCGTTCCACAGGCAAGGTTGGTGTGTGTCTCGTTACCAGCGGGCCAGGTGCTACAAATATCGTCACCGGAATTGCTGCTGCCAATTATGACAGCGTTCCTATTGTCTGCTTTTGCGGACAGGTACGCAGAGATTTAATTGGTAATGATGCCTTTCAGGAAGTTGATATTGTAGGTATTACAAGGGGAATTACCAAGCACAGTATGATGGTAACAGATCGTAATCAGCTTGGGAAAGCTATGAAAGAAGCGTTTTATATCGCTTCCACAGGCAAACCCGGCCCGGTAGTAGTTGACCTGCCTGTGGATATGATAAATGAAATGGGTGATGAACAATATCCGGAGAATGTATATATTCGCAGCTATTGTCCGCATAATGACCCTCATATCGGCCAGATTAAGAAAGCGGCGGATTTATTGATCAAGGCAAACAAGCCGCTGTTTCTCGCAGGAGGCGGTATCCATGTGTCTGGTGCTGAAGCTGTATTTACGCACTTAGTGGAACAAACACATATACCCGTCATTTCTACCATCATGGGCAGAGGTGCAATACCAACAGATCATCCGCTATATATCGGAAATCTTGGTATGCATGGTTGTTATGCTGCCAATCGCGCCGTAATGGAATGTGATGTGTTATGCGCAGTCGGTTCCCGCTTTAATGACCGCATAACAGGCAGAGTTGATCAGTTTGCGCCAAATGCTGAAATCATCCATATCGATATTGATACCGCTTCGATCTCACGCAATGTTAAGGTAGCTGTACCGATTGTTGCAGATGCCGGTCAGGCAGTATCTGAACTATTAAATTATGCCAAAGAAATTGATACGAACATATGGCAGAAAGAAATTGATGCATGGCAAAGAGAACATCCCCTGAAAATGCCGGCAACAAAAGGACTATCACCGGCAAGCATAATAAAATCCATCAATACCCTTTCCAGGTACATTGTGGTGACGGATGTAGGGCAGCATCAAATGTGGACAGCACAATATCTTGCGTTAAAAGAAGATAAAAAAATGCTTACTTCCGGCGGCCTTGGCACTATGGGGTATGGCTTGCCTGCGGCGATAGGTGCGAAACTGGGGAATCCTGAGAAAACGGTTATCTGCATTACCGGGGATGGCGGCATTCAGATGAATATACAGGAATTTGCCACGGCAGTTTTAGAGGAAATTCCTGTTATTGTTTTAATCTTTAATAATAGTTACCTGGGAATGGTGCGGCAATGGCAACAGCTGATGTATGACAGACATTACGCAGGTACAGATTTGAGAGCAGGTAACAGGGGGAACAATCGCCCGGAACAATATGTACCTGATTTTATTAAATTGGCTGAAAGCTATAGCGCTGTTGGCATCAGGGTTTTTTATGAGATTGATTTGACAGCCGCACTGAAAGCCGCCTTGAAGGAAAAAAGGCGGCCAACGGTAATTGAATGTATGATTGAGAGCGAAGAAATTGTACTCCCTATGGTAAAAGCGGGAGGCTCATTAAATGAAATGATTTTAGGTGATGAATAATGAAAAAAAGACTGCTTTCCTTATATGTGGAAAATAATGTAGGCGTTCTTGCAAAAATAGCAGGCTTATTTGCAGGAAAGAACTATAACCTGGACAGCTTGACAGTTAGCCCAACAGATGATGCAACAATGTCACTAATAATAATCAGCCTTACAAGTAATGATGAGCTGTTTGAACAGATAAAGAAACAGCTGAATCGATGTGTAGAGATAATTAAAGTACTGGATTTAACTCCTATTTAGTGCACAAGACAATTTATCTTTTTTCTCCACACTTCCAATTTCCTGTAACCTTCGGCAGTCATCCGGCAGCTTCCCTGTTAATGCCGGTGATTGCCTGGTATGCAGATACATGCTTGCGATTCCGAAACGATGAGCGCCTGCAATATCCGCTTCACTATCATTTCCGATCATTACGGAGTCCTTTTTTATTAATCCATACTTTTCAAACAAAGCTCCATAAAAATGAAGAGAAGGTTTTTTAAAACCCACATCAGATGAGTACATCACACCGTCAAAGCTATGATAAATCCCCAGCATACGCATCTCCGGTTCTGTAAACATTCTTTGGGCATTCGACAGTAAGTAGATCTTTTTTCCTCCCTTACGAAGCCGGTCAAGCAGGTCATACGCACCCTCAAACAAACGCAGTTCTTCCAAAGAAAGGGTACGGAAAAAAATCCCCATATCTGACACCTGGCATGGAGAAGGGTCCACGCCTCCTTCCAGAAAGAGCTGCCGGAATACCTCATATAGTGAAATCTCAATCTCTTCTTTGGCAACCGCTAATTCTCCGTACCGCTTTTTCAATTTCTGCGCCGTATATGCAGCTCCCTGCAAGCTATAAGCCATTGCCATCTTCTTCCAAAGTGACAGCTTCCTCTCATTGGTATGAATGTCCACCAGGGTTCCGTATAAGTCAAATATGTAATTTTGATACATTTTATGCCTCCATCCGCATATGTTTATTTACAGTTCCAAAACTTCCCGGCCAATATCAGCCAGGAAATCTTCCAACTCGCCGTGCAGGGATTTCCCCGCATTGTAGCACAAATGCTTGTGGTTTACAATAATTAGAGATAAATTAGAGGAAATTTAGAGTCTTTTTAGAGTCAGCTCCTATACAATACATAATAAAAAAATATAAAAGGAGCAATACAAATGAAAGCGATAAATTACAGTAAAAAAAACATATGTCTCATCCTAACATACTGCGTACTTCTTACAACAGCCTGCAATTCAGGCACATCCAATAAGGAACCGGTTTATCCCCAATCCTCTCAGTTTTCTGAAAACACAAATCAGCCTGAAACTGCTCCAAATACTGAACCCGAGCAAACGTCCAGCGAGGAGAATGACATAACATCGCCCACTGAATTACCAGAAGACAATCCTTCTACTGATAACTTTTATCCGGATGTTGACAACTTTGATCTGTCGGCTCACGTAATCAGCATTCAGGAGGGTTTTCTGGAAGTATTGGAAATAACGAAAATGGAAGATTCTAATGGCAACCAGGTTGCCGTTGTAGAAAGGAACGATGATTATTCCGCTGTCGGTGAATCGTTATCGGTTTATTACACCGAAGATACACAATTCTTTTTTCTGAATGTGGATAATATTACCTATGAAACCGAATTGGTAAAAGCCAACCTTTCTGATATCCAAAAAGACCAACTCGTACGTCTATGGGGCAGTTATGATCAGAATGGCTTCCACGCTGATGCTATAGCGATATTCTTGCTCCATGATTAACCCGCCGATGTTGAATAAAATAACGAAACCATTTTAAAAAGCACGTAAGATGTTTATCTCAAATTTAGAGATAAATTAGAGGTAACTTAGAGTCATTTTAGAGCAAGCTCATTTACAATACGATATAAAATAACATAAAAGGAGCAATATAAATGAAAGTGATAAATTCCAGAAAAAAAATCTTATGTCTCATCCTTATTTACTGCGTACTTCTTACAACAGCCTGCATTTCAGGCACAGCCGATAAGGAGCCAATTTACCCTCAATCCTCTCAGTTTTCAGAAAGCACAAGTCAGCCTGAAACCACACCCAATACGGAACCTGAGCAAACATCCGGCGGGGAGGATGGCATAACATCACCCACTGAATTACCGGAAGACAATCCCTCAGCTGATGACTTTTATCCGGATGCCGACAATCCTGATCTGTCAACCATAGTAGTCAACATTCAGGAGGGTTTCCTGGAGACGTTGGAAATAATAGAAACAGAAGGCTCCAATGGCGACCAGATTTCCGTTGTACCAATGAATGATAATTATTCTGCTGACGATTTACTATCGGTTTATTACACCGAAGATACACAATTCTATATCCTGAACGTGGATAAAAGTACCTATAATACCGAATTGGTAAAAGCCGGCCTTTCTGATATCCAAAAAGACCAGCTCGTTTATCTGTGGGGCAATTATGATCAGAACGGCTTTCATGCTGATGCTATCGCAGTATTCCAATTAAATTAATCAGATTATAGGAAAAAGCACCGCCTTATATGGAAATTTGAAAGTCATTTTTCCATAATTCATATCATTTATACATAGGTCCATAGTTTTGGCATGCACGATAATCCTGCCCTTCCTTATCCATACCGAAGGCATTCCATGCTGCCGGACGGAAAATCTTATCTTCCGGTACATTATGCATACTGACGGGAATCCGCAGCATGGAGCAAAGTGTAATCACATCAGCACCGATATGTCCATAGCTGATTGCTCCATGATTAGCGCCCCAATGATTCATTACATCGTATGCACTCTTAAAAGGACCATCCTGTCCGTCACAGCGTGGTGCGAACCAGGTACACGGCCATGTGTAATCAGTTCTCTTCCATAAAGTATCCGTCACTTCATCCGGAAGCTTTACTGTATGGCCTTCAGCAATCTGTACAACAGGTCCGAGGCCTTTCACAAGGTTGAGGCGGATCATGGTAACAGGCATCTGCGCCTCTGTTACAAAACGGGAAGAATAACCGCCGCCTCTGAAATATCCATTATCTGCAGCATTCCATGTGGTATGGTCAAGGATTGCCTTCCTGTCCTCTTCTGTCACATCATACCAGGGCTTCATCACATGATTGCCATTTTCATCCACAGCCTGGCCGTTTGCATCAATACAGGCGGCACCGGAATTAATCAGGTGAATGAAGCCGTCTGATTCCTTTGCCAGTCCTTCCAGCTCATAACCGGTTGCCTTCTTTACTGCTTCCGGGCTCCAATATGTACGGACATCAGCAAAAATCTGCGCACTGTTTGTAAGCAGCTTCATAAACAGCATGCCCACTCCATTTAATACATCATTTTCCGTTGCCAGTACATAAGGCTCCCTGGACCCATTCCAGTCAAATGAAGTATTTAACAAAGCTTCAGGGAAGTCACAGTTAGGATAGAAATCAGTCCACTGACGCTGTCCCTGGAAACCGGCAGCAATGGCGTTATGACCCACCATTTCTTCCTCACAGCCTTCGGGAAGCTGCTTATTGCCATTCATCAGGTCTTTGATGATACACATCATCTTTACTACAAACTCCCAGTCAGCATCCTTCTGTTCCTGTGTCTTCTGAACGGATTCCGGATTCTTGTCGAAGCCTTCACGACAGTACTCTCTTGTCCATTTATATGCTTTTTCATACTCCTCTTTATCATAAATACCTTCGGACATACGGCGGATAATTTCCACCTCATCCACGGACTCCACGCGCATACCCAGATATTCCTCAATAAATGCAGGATCAATAATGGAACCGCCGATTCCCATGCATACGGAACCAATCTGCAGATAAGACTTGCCTCTCATAGTTGATACTGCTACTGCCGCACGTCCAAACCGCAGAAGCTTCTCAACCACATCCTCCGGAATTCTGGTCTCAGCCGCATCCTGCACATCATGTCCATAAATTCCAAATGCAGGAAGACCCTTCTGTGCATGTGATGCCAATACTGCTGCCAGATATACCGCACCAGGCCGCTCTGTTCCGTTGAATCCCCACACGCCCTTGATTGTCCTGGTATCCATGTCCATTGTCTCGGAACCATAACACCAGCAGGGTGTTACCGTCAGGGTAATATCCACACCTTCTTTGGAAAAATAATCAGCGCACGCTGCCGCTTCCGCCACACGCCCTATTGTAACAGGTGAGATCACTACTTTAACCGGCTCACCATTGGAATACTTTAGATTCTCTTCAAACAGCTTCTTAGCGGACCTGGCCATGTTCATGGTCTGCTCTTCCAAAGATTCCCTCACCTTAAGGTAGCCTCTTCTTCCGTCAATTGTCGGTCTGATACCGATTACAGGATAACTTCCCACATATCTGTTTTCTGCCATATTCGCTCCCATCTCCGCCGAAGGCGGCATAATGATCAGAGAGTGTGAGGATGTCTGCCCTCACACTCATCAGGTTAATTTTACTCTGTCTTAAGATTACCATTGCTTTCTCTTTAATTCTTGTGCTATAATCTCAAAAAATGGTAAATTATTCACTTTTCAGGAGGCAATTATGTATCATTTGGCATACCATGAACAAAAACAGCATGGAACTACTGATTTTCCGGTAGCTTATTATTATGTGGACCAGGAGCACCCCCAGTACAATATGCCGTTCCACTGGCACAAGGAATGGGAGATTATTCATATTTTGAAAGGCGATCTTATCCTTTTTGCCGATGAAAAGGAATATGAAACCCATGCCGGTGATGTCCTGCTGCTGCGGGACGGAATGCTCCATGGCGGCACACCTTCCCATTGTGCCTATGAATGTCTTGTATTCGACCTCCATGGCTTATTCAGGGATATCAGCCCGGTAAAAAAATACCTGCGTCCCGTTTACCGCGGCCAACTCCTTCCTGAAATTTATTACCCCGACCATCATCCCCAGATCCAGCCTATCACAGATGAACTGATGGAAGCCTTCCGCCATTCAGGCATGATCACCCCGGAATTAAGCTTTCTGGGCAATATAAGCCGCCTGTTCTCTGTGATCCTGTCAAAAGAATATTATACCGCGGTTAACAATACCGCAGGCACCGGTGCCCCTCTCAATGATTCTCGCAGAGTCAGCCAGCTGAAACCGGTGTTTGAATACATTGAAGCAGCTTATTCCTCCACAATCACCCTGGCTGGTATGGCGGACAAGGCTGGTATGAGCCCCAAATATTTCTGTCGTTTCTTCCATTCCATAACCCATCAGACCCCCATGGATTATGTGAACTATTACCGGATAGAACAGGCAGCCAGTCTGCTGAACTCCACCAATTGGTCCATCACTGCAGTGGGTCTGGAATGCGGCTTTAACGACAGCAGCTACTTTGTTAAGGTATTTAAAAAATACAAAGGGATTACACCACGACAATACCGGAAAACCGGTTATTAATACATCTTTATTTCTATATTTGTTGTACATTATTTTGTAATACGATGTACCGGTAATTCACTTTTTCACTTTTTTTGCATATATTACGATAAACAATATGCAAAGGTAACGATTATGTCTCCCCAACAGACCATTCCCGAAACCATTTCAATGGAAGCATCCACACCAATAGAAACTGCATCTGCCGATCTCACGGAAACGGATAATGCACTGGAAACAGATAATGCAGCGGAAACAGATAATGCAACGGAAACAGATAATGCAACGGAAACAGATAATGCAGCGGAAACAGATAATGCAACGGAAACGTATCATGCAACGGAAATGGATCATGCAGCGGAAATCAATATGCCCGGTAATGTTGCTCCTGAACCGTCCGAAATAAAAGCTGCCAATGTATCTCATACAGGAAGGCTGCGGGTTAACGTAACCTCTTCTGCCGGATTGTTTCCCATAGTAAATGCAACCATAACAATTTATGATGCCAAGGACCCTGAAAATCTCCTGGAAACACTGACCACAAGCATTTCAGGACAAACAGATATCGCAGAGTTACCCGCTCCCTGTCCTGACTGGTCCCTTTTACCCTCAGAGGAACAGCCCTATTCCGAGTACAATATTCATGTGGCAGCTGAGGGGTATGCTCCTGTCCGGATCTTTCACTCAGAACTGCTTCCCAACGTGCTCTCCATTCAAAATATAACCATGAATCCCCTGACCGGCAGGAATGAGGAAGAAGTAAAGGTTGTTCCGATAGATCCGCACACACTTTTCCACGAATATCCTGCAAGAATTGTTGAAGAGGAAATCAAACCCATGGCTGAAACCGGAGACAGCGTCTTAAGCAGGGTTGTTATTCCCGAATTTATCATCGTGCATGATGGGGTACCTTCTGACCCTGCCGCCAGAAATTATTGGATACGTTATAAAGATTATATTAAAAATGTTGTTTCCTGTGAAATCTATCCCACTTGGTCGGAAGCCGCCATTTATGCCAATATATTAACTATCATGTCTTTTACCATGAACCGCGTATATACCGAATGGTACCGGAACCAGGGCTATGAATTTACGATAACCTCCTCCACCGCTCATGACCAGAAATGGATATATGGACACAATATTTACGAAAATGTAGATTACCTTGTTGACCGTGTATTTGCCAGTTATTTATCAAGGCCAGGAGTAAAACAGCCTATTCTCACATCCCATTGTGACGGTAAACGTTTTAGATGCGACGGATTGAACCAATGGGATTCCCAGGCGTTGTCTGAAGAAGGATACAGTGCCATTGAAATCATTCGTTACTTTTTTGGAGATGACATGTATATGAATACTGCTCAGGTAATCTCCGGGGTTCCTTCCGCCTGGCCGGGATATAATCTGACCATAGGCGCTGCAGGAGATAACGTAAAACAGATGCAGACTCAGCTCAACCGAATTGCTCGTAATTATCAGGTCCTTCCCTTTATATCAGCAGATGGTATCTATGGTCAGAAAACCGCTGAGGACGTTAATACATTCCAGAGCATTTTCAACCTGCCACAGACTGGTATCACAGATTACGCTACCTGGTACGGTATATCTGAAATTTATGCAGCGTCAAGCAGAAATATCTGACCGGCAAGAGCTGCATTAACAGCGACTGCAAACCAATGCGCAAAGCGGATACTTCATGCGTGAGGTATCCGCTCTATGTATGTCGTTGATAATCCTGATACTTATGAACACGCTGAAAGAAAAGCCACGGCTTAATGCTTATACTGTTCAATAATTCTGTCCGTTGGATTTGATTTTTGTATTATCATATCTTTCTTTTCCATAGTGTCTGATATTATTTATATCCTAAATCATTTTTTCCATAATATAATCATCCATAACAAATCCATTGCCTATATCTGTTGTCTGCTCTTTTTTAATAATAAACCCCTTTTTCAGATAGACAGCAACAGAATTGTCATTATGCTTATTTACAGTAAGGTAAAGGGAGTTAAGACCTTTTTCTTTAGCAGTCTTTTCGGCAAATGAAAGCATTTTGTTAAAATAGCCTCTGCCACGGAACTCCTTTTTAAGATACAATTTGCTCAATAGCAATTTATTCCTGTCTGCTTTTATTGCGAGATATCCTAAAATTTCTCCATTGCCCAAAACCATAAAATACTTATAACCATCATTTGAAATTTGCCTTGCAATAGCGCCTGCCGATTGATATTTTTCAACCATGTAATTTACTTGTTCCGGCGTAATAATTCCTGGGAAATACGCAGACCAGATTAGCTTTGCAATTTCTGACAGTTCATCTATTTGTTTTATATTGTTTACTTCTAAGAAATCAATGTTCATGAATACACCCTCATTATATAAATAATCTTCATTCGCTTGTCCAAACCGTCAAAGGGTTGGAAAATCTCCACCCTCAGATCGTAAGACTGCGTAATGGATTCCTGAATGGTACAATATCTCTCTATATCTGATGTTGTGTTCACAGTGTTACTCTCCTTTCCTGGATTTATTTCTTCTTTTGTATCAGCGCTTCTTTCTTTGCACATAGCATATACCACCTTGGGTCTATAATCAAGAATTATTTGGATTTCGCTTATATATAAATGTATGTCCTGCTTTGTAATAAATAGGACAATGCACTCTATTTTAACAGTCAAATACCTCGCAGCAAATTACGGGGTTACAAGCTTGTTCGCTTTGATATCTGACTCTCGCAGGAATCAACTTATTGTATATTATTAACATTACATAAATTAGCCTGCATAGTTAGCTTTATAAACAAAAGAACTTTATTTTGATTTAAATATCGTGTATAGTGGCTTATAGAACAAGAAGGAGGAACATAAAATTGAATAAGGAAACTATCATTGTTTTTTGTGTATTATTCATTTTCTTCATATTATTATCTCTGTTTGCCTGGTATAAAAAGAAACGGATTCTAAAAATGCTCACTGATAAATACGGAAAGCCGTCAACACGTAATTATGATGAGCGGGATTTCATGCATATTAGCCAGTTACTGCGTTTATTTCCAGTAAAGGAGAAGTATCTGGTAGATGATATAACCTGGCATGATCTGCAAATGCCAATCCTCTACAAGCAAATGAACCATTCCGTTTCCCATATCGGAGATGAGTATTTATACCGCCATATCCGCACACAGCAATATGATAAACTTAACAGGCTTGAAAAGCATATCCAATATTTTAATGCGCACCCGGAAGAACGGTTAAAGCTTCAATATTCTTTTTACAACATCAATCCTGAAACAAGGGCCAGGCAAGCTGCAAATCAAAAAGTAAGCAGCAATTACTTTGCCCATTTAAAGGATACGGATTTATTTCCCAGGATCTCCGTTGTTCCTTCGGCAGTGATATTGATTTTAGCGGTACTATCCTGTTTTCTGCTCTTATTACTGCCTTCTGAAGATGGCACAGGCGTTCTGGTCATGACATTCGTCTTCATGGGGTCTATCTTTTATTTTTCTCATTTTATCAGGAAAACGGGGAGTTTTGTACTTACATTAAAAACTTTTACTGCAAGTGTCAATACAAGCGGACAGATTGCCAGGCTGGAATCCAAAATTTTTGATAAAGAACTTCAGACGCTGATTCCTGCGTTGAAAAAACTCCAAAAGAAAGCCCGGCTAATGAATATTCTTGTAAATATCTGCATGATGCAAAACAGTACTACCACCATATTGAGTTTTATTGCAATCTATTTTGGGCTTTATGGGTTTGTGTATCAGTGGGTGGCTGGCATAATAAAAAAGAACACGGAAGAAGCTATGATATTCTATGAGCTTATCGGATATATTGAGCTTTGCATCTGTCAGAGCTCTTACAGAAAAACCTTGCTCCATTACTGCCATCCCGTATTTTCAGATAATACACAACTAGAATTTGTCGGGCTTTATCACCCTTTGCTGCAAAAACCGGTAACGAATTCCAAATCCGTAAATCAAAGGTTCATTATAACCGGAGCAAATGCCAGCGGAAAATCCACCTTTGCGAAAACGCTGGCTATTAATGCAATTACCGCCCAAACCATAAATATATGTTATGCTGAAAAATTCAGTTTACACCCCGCCTGCATTTATACTTCCATGAATCTGAATGATGACATCACAACGGGAGATAGCTTCTATATGGCGGAAATAAAGCGTCTGAAGGGTTTCCTTGATTCTCTTGCAACAGATTCTTATAAGATGTTTTTCGCAGATGAAATTCTTAAGGGAACCAACACCACAGAACGAATTGCCGCCGCTTCCGCCATTTTAAAGAGATTCGCCGAAAGCAATTGTTTTATCTGTTTGACCACTCATGATATTGAGCTTACCAGCATACTGCAGCATTACTACTCAAATTATCATTTTAAGGAAATAACAACAGATACAGAAATCTGCTACGATTACAAACTCCATGACGGCGTTACACCGGCCAGCAATGCTATCGCCCTCCTGAAATTTTTCCGGTATGACCCAGCCATTGTTGATGAGGCATCAAAATCGGCACGCCATTTTATAAATAACAGCGAGTGGGAAATAATAACACCTCAAAGAAAAGTATAATGCAAAGATAAAAGCATGCAGTCAGCAAAACGTGACTGCATGCAGGATCAGTACTTTAATTTCCATAGATAACGGAATTGCCGTCGTCACCAATCTCTACCTCATACCCGTCCACAGGAAAAGTAAGGTGCACACTATAACTTCCATCTGCGTACTCAATCAGGGTGAGGGTTGTGCCGTTTTCAATATCCTTCAGATTGCTTTCGTAATCACGGCGGTCAAGTTCCATTGAGGACTTTGAATACATGCCGGAATCCACCAGCGCCTGTGTTTCTGCCAGCTTCTTTTCCACCCATGCCTTGTATTCGTCATATGTCATGGTCTTTTTGATGCCGCTGCCATTTTCGGAAGCATTATCAGACATAGACTCGGGCGTATTGGTGACAGGTACATCCCACATTTTATCCAGATATTCCTGCGCTTTTACCGGATCGGCAAGCGATTCGTCAACAGGCAGGGTAAACACCGCACTTGAACCGTCATAATCCGGGTTAGCCCTGAGTTCGCCTGTCTGCTCATTATATATAAAGGCACCCCTCTGATCGGATATGGAACCTGTGTTTACACCTAAATACAGACCGCGGTCGGCAAATATTGTGATTTCATCGCATTCAAAAATACGGTACAGGATGCCGTCAACCACCATTTCGGAACTGCCGCCGCTCAGGGTGTGGGCATTTAACTGCCATGGCTTCTGCCCCTTGACGTAGGGAGATACAAAGAATGCTGGTACGCCGTATTCATCGTCGATTGGGCTGCCGTCCGCTTTTTGAATGGCGAGTACCGCGTAAGTGCGGTCGCTCTTGATCCCGCCGTCATCGTAAATCGGGTGGTCTGTAATATCCTTGCCCGACACAAGGGCAAGCAGCGTAAAATTATAACCGCCGGAAGTGACGGACTCGTTGATATTTACAGCACTTTCACTTTCAAACGCAGCACTCAGGGCGGTATCTTCAAACTTACCGGCAACCTCGCTGGGTTTCATGAAATACCACGCCGCAAACGCAGTTGAAGTAAAGATCGTAAATGACATAACAACTGTAGCAGCTGTGGTGAGTAAACGCCTGATTGTAGTTTTTTTCAATATAGTAACCTCCTTGATTTGACTGTATTTTACTTTCTGCACCAACTCTGGGTTGGGCTTTTCCGTACTGCTCAGGGCGTTCTTGAGCAGTGCATCAACATTGATGTTCTTATTCTTCATAATGGGC
>Ga0153941_1000189_pt1 | contig 29188 bp, 18 predicted proteins | sample TSNJ025MetaG_FD_104733 | JGI IMG/M metagenome (GOLD analysis project Ga0153941, IMG submission 104733) | Attine ant fungus gardens microbial communities from New Jersey, USA - TSNJ025 MetaG | ecosystem: Host-associated > Fungi > Mycelium > Unclassified | place: USA: New Jersey, Brendan T. Byrne...
ACTCACCGCTATCGCGCTCAACGAGCGCCAGATCGCTATGCTCAACCGATTGCTCCACGAGTTTGGGGGCAAACTGACCTCGAAATGGGTGAAGATCATGAAGTGTTTTCAGGATACAGCGGGAAAGGATACTCCGACACTCATGGAGCTTTGAGAAAAGGGCCGGAAGCAGGGCGGAGTAGGCATTATGAATTGGCACAGCCCTGATGAGAAAACATTAAGGCTTTGTTTGATAAGCTGAGCCGCAGGCTTCTGCCGAAAAGCGAGTTTGTTAGGCGACAAGCTGATCGCTTAGGTGAGATCGCCCCAAGTTTGTAGGTGAGTAATGGTTGCACAAGCGAGAAAAGATAAATTCCTGACAACACTTACCAAGCTTGATGGTTCTGCCGGGAATGGCCGATTACGGGAGGCGTTAAACTGGTCCGAGGCGACTTATGATGCTGTAAAAAGTGAGTTGCTGACTGAGGGAGTGATCATTTCAGGGCGTGGTCGGGGTGGCTCTGTTTCGTTTTTTGATGCTTCAAGTGTTAAACCGACCAGCCATGAAAAGAACAGACCATCAAAGGCTAAACGCGAAACGCCACCAGGTAAAAAAGCGACTCGCGCCAACGGCAATGGTGGTGATCTTGGGTTTGAGGCGGAACTGTTCAAAACCGCTGACAAGCTACGCGGCAATATGGAGCCGTCGGATTACAAGCATGTTGCTCTCGGTCTGATCTTTATCAAGCACATCTCGGACAGTTTCGAAGCGAGACGGGCCGAATTACTCGTCGAATACCCCGATGGAGCGGAAGACCCGGATGAATATGCGGCGGAGAATGTCTTCTGGGTGCCGAAAGAGGCGCGCTGGTCGCATATGAAAGCGAATGCCAAACAACCCTCTATCGGCAAGTTGATCGATGAGGCGATGCTCGCCATCGAAAAGCGCAACGAAACGCTCAAAGGTGTTCTGCCGAAGGATTATGGCCGCCCAGCGCTCAATGCCGTCATGCTTGGTGAACTCATTGATCTAATCTCCGGCATTGCATTGGGGCAAGAGAAGGGTGAGGCGCGCGATGTGCTCGGTCGCGTCTACGAGTATTTCCTGGGCCAGTTCGCTGGGTCGGAAGGCAAGCGCGGTGGCGAGTTCTATACGCCGCGTTCGGTCGTACTCACCATGGTGGAGATGATCGAGCCTTATAAGGGGCGCGTATACGATCCGTGTTGCGGCTCCGGCGGCATGTTCGTGCAGTCGAAGAAGTTTGTCGAAAGCCATGGCGGACGCATCGGCGATATTGCGATTTATGGGCAGGAATCGAATTACACCACATGGCGGCTTGCCAAGATGAACTTCGCAGTGCGCGGTATCGATGCCGATATCCGCTGGAACAACGAGGGTAGTTTTCATAAGGATGAACTGCGCGATCTCAAGGCGGATTACATCCTCGCCAATCCGCCGTTCAACATTTCCGATTGGGGCGGCAACCGGTTGCAAGAGGATGCGCGCTGGGCCTATGGCGTGCCGCCTGCAGGCAATGCCAACTTTGCCTGGATCCAACATATCGTCCATCACCTTGCGCCCGCAGGCGTGGCGGGTGTAGTGCTCGCTAATGGCTCCATGTCCTCGACGCAGAATTCGGAAGGCGATATTCGTCGTGCCCTGATCGAGGGCGTCAACGGCAAGCCGGGCGTGGTCGATTGTATGGTGGCGCTGCCGGGTCAGCTTTTCTATTCGACGCAGATTCCAGCCTGCTTGTGGTTTCTCGCCCGTGACCGCTCCAACGGCATTGCCAGAAACGTGAAATTACGTGACCGCCGCGACGAAATTCTGTTTATCGACGCTCGCAAGCTCGGACACATGGTCGACCGCACGCGAAAGGAGCTTTCCAGCGTCGATATCGAAAAGATCGCTCAGACCTATCACGCCTGGCGCGGCGAGGCAGGTGCCGGGGCTTATGAGGATGTTCCGGGGTTTTGCAAGGCTGCGAAGCTGGAGGATATCAAGGCGCGTGATTATGTGCTGACGCCGGGGCGTTATGTGGGGACAGAAGCTGCTGAGGGGGACGAAGTGCCGTTCAAAGAGCGTTTTGCAACTCTAAAGGCTCAGCTGGCCAGCCACTTCTCTGAGGCTGAGGTTCTCACGAAGCAAATTAGGTCAGTTCTAGAGGGCCGCTTCTCATGAGCACTTTGGGCCAAGCTGCTGAGTTTCTATCGGGTGGCACACCGAAGAAAGGCATTCCCGAATTTTGGGGTGGGAGCATTTCTTGGTATTCGGCATCGAACATGACCCGGAGGTTCCTCAAGGGAGATGAGCCTAAGATCACTGAAGCTGGCCTTGCCGCAGGCTCGCGCCTCGCTCCGGCTGGTTCAACCCTTCTATTGGTTCGGGGCAGTGGCCTCTTCAATTCCATTCCAATTTGTTTTGCCGATGAACCAGTCGCCTTCAATCAAGATGTTAAGGCGATATGCGCAAGATCGCACGTTGATCCCTTGTTCCTGCACTTTTGGATTGAGAGTCTTCGGAGGAAGCTCAATGAAAATATCGGCGTAACAGGAATTGGTGCCGGAAAGTTTGATCTAGGTTTTTTGCAAGCGCTACCCTTTCCTGATATTTCGAAGGGCGAGCAGGAGAGAATTGGCCGCCTTGCTTCATTGTTCGATAGAAAAATAGACCTAAACCATCGTCTGAACGAGACGCTGGAGGCGATGGCGCGGGCGATTTTTAAGGACTGGTTTGTCGATTTCGGCCCGACCCGCGCCAAAATAGAAGGCCGTGCGCCCTATCTCGTCCCGGACATTTGGGCGCTTTTTCCTGAACGACTTGATGATGAGCGTAAGCCTGAGGGGTGGAAGACTGGCTGTATTGCTGACATCATCGAAATCAACCCAACCGAAGCACTTAAGAGAGGAGAAAGGGCTCCTTACTTGGATATGGCTGCTCTGCCGACAGATGGTGCAACACCGAACCTTCCCCTTGAACGAGAATTTACATCTGGGATGAAATTCCGTAATGGGGATACGCTACTCGCACGGATTACCCCATGCCTAGAAAATGGCAAGACTGCCTTTGTTCAGTGCCTCAAAGACAATACTAGAGGTTGGGGATCAACAGAGTTCATTGTCATGCGGGCCAGGTCTCCTGTTCCCAGTCCAATTAGCTATATTCTAGCCAGAGATCCCTCCTTCCGCCGTCACGCAATTCAAAGTATGACGGGAACATCTGGACGGCAGCGTGTAAGAGCCGAGGCGGTTGAACAATATCCATTAATCCTTCCAACGAGCAATGCAATCTGGCAAGCTTTTGGATGGATGATTGATCCCATTTTTGAGAAAATAACTGTAAATGCGGGAGAAACCCGCGCCCTTGCCGCGACCCGTGACCTTCTCCTCCCCAAGCTTATGTCGGGCGAAATCCGCATCAAGGATGCCGAAAAGATTATCGGTGAAGTAGTATGAGCGTTGACTGGTATCCCGGCATCAAGGCTTTTTGCACCCATTGGCACCATGCTCCTATGCTCCAGCAGACATTCGAAACATTGGAGCAACAATTTGCCGCTGAGAACGACGCCTGCATTGATGCGGCAAAAGGATTTGTCGAATGCGCCTGTCGTGTCCTCATCGAAGAACTCGACGATCCGCTAAACCCGCAAAAGCCCGATGCCAGCGATCCGCCACTTGGGCATCTTGTAGGTATCGCCACGCGCTTACTTGAACTTGGCGCGGTTCGCAATCGTGCCTTCTCTGATCTTATCAAACAGCACAATAAGCTGACAGAGCAACTACGTATACTCCGTAACGAGGCGGGTACGGTTAGCCATGGTAAAGATGGTTTTATCGCCAAATTGTCAGCCCATCATCGGCGCTCGGCGATGCTGGCTGCTGACGCGATTATCACCTTTCTGCACGAAGCTTATCTGGAGCGAGAGCCAGATCCCGTGCGGACTTTTGAACCCTATGAACGATTCGAAACCTGGAATGCGCTTATCGACGAATACGCTGTATTACGGGCTGAAGATGACGAGGATGGCCTTGTGCGTATCGTCGTAAATCTTCCTGACAAAGAAGAAATTCCGCTGACTATAGAACCGTCACGCCTTCTGTTCGGCGTTGACCGTGCTGCTTACAAAGCGGCATTGGATATCTGCCGTCAGGCAAAAACAGTGTAGCTTGAAAATAAGGGGGACGCTTGATGGCTTATCTCTCCGAAGCCGAAGTTGAACAGGCAGTCCTTGAGCAGTTCAAACGCCTTGGTTATAAAACATCCAGCGATGCCGGGATTGGCCCTGATGGTAAAGCGCCGGAACGGGAAGCATACACCGATGTTCTGCTTCTCAAGCGTTTGGAAACTGCAATCGCAAAGTTGAACCCCGCAATCCCTTATGAGGCGCGTAATGACGCCCTGCGCAAGTTGCTTGCAACCGAGAAGCCCTCCCTCATCGAAGAGAACCGTCGCCTGCATAAATTGATGGTCGAGGGTATCGATGTCGAGTTTTATGCCGAGGACGGCACAATCCGAGGAGACAAGGTTTGGCTGATCGATTTTCATGATATCGAGAATAACGATTGGCTGGCATGCAACCAATTCTCTGTGATTGGGAACAGCGCGAACCGGCGGCCTGATATCGTTGTTTTCGTCAATGGCCTGCCGCTCGGTGTTATCGAACTGAAAGCTCCGGGAAGTGAGAACGCGACGATTGATGGAGCGTTCAATCAGTTGCAGACTTACAAAATGCAAATTCCCGCACTATTTCGCACCAATACCGTTCTGGTGACATCGGATGGCATAACCGCGCGGGTCGGTTCTCTGACCGCTGACTGGGAACGGTTCATGCCCTGGCGAACCACGGATGGTCAGGAAATCGCTGCTAAAGGGGTACCTGAACTCCATACTCTGATTGAAGGGATATTTGATAAACAGCGTTTCCTAGAGCTTTTGCAAAGCTTCACCGTGTTTGGTGAAACAGGCTCAGGTCTGACTAAAATCATTGCCGGATATCATCAGTTTCATGCCGTCAGGCGCGCAGTGGAATCCACCCTTCGCGCGCTGGTTTTGAACCATGGAATAAGCTCCGCTTCACCTTATCCACAGGGCTTCCGTGAAGATCCCGCCATTTATGGCCTTCCGGGCGTCCATACCCACGCAAAGGGCGACAAGCGGATCGGGGTGATCTGGCATACGCAGGGATCGGGCAAGAGTTTGCTGATGGCTTTTTATGCGGGGCAGCTCGTCCGGCATCCAGGCATGGAAAACCCCACCATTGTCGTCATTACCGACCGCAACGATCTCGACGACCAGCTTTTCGGCACGTTTGCCATGTGCCGCGATCTGATCCGGCAAACGCCGATTCAAGTCGATAGCCGTGAAGACCTGCAAACAGCCCTCAATCGAGCTTCGGGCGGCGTGATTTTCACAACCATCCAGAAATTCTCTCCAGTTACGGGCGATGGCACCTATCCTATGCTTTCCGATCGACGAAACATAGTCGTGATCGCCGATGAAGCGCATCGCAGCCAGTATGGCTTCAAGACGAAGATCGACAGGAAAACCGGCGAGAAAAGCTATGGATTTGCCAAGCATCTGCGCGATGCTCTGCCGAACGCCTCGTTCATCGGTTTTACTGGAACGCCGATAGAAAAAGACGATGTGAATACCCCCGCCATATTCGGCGACTATATCGATATCTACGATATCAGTCGTGCCGTCGAAGATGGTGCAACAGTGCCAATTTACTACGAAAGCCGTCTCGCTCGCATCGAATTGCCGGAAGAAGAAAAGCCGAAAATCGATGCCGAAATTGAGGAACTGACCGAAGACGAGATTTTAAACGAGCAGGAAAAGATCAAACGCAAATGGGCAACGGTTGAGGCGCTTGTAGGCTCGAAAAAACGGCTTGCCCTGGTGGCAGACGATCTGGTGCGGCATTTCGAGGCCCGCATTACCGCCCTTGAGGGCAAGGCAATGGTCGTTTGCATGAGCCGTCGTATCTGTGTTGCGCTCTACAATGAAATTACTGCCCTTCGTCCGGATTGGCACAGTGCCGACGATGCGGGTGGGGCAATCAAAATTGTCATGACCGGCTCGGCAGCCGACCCGCAAGAATGGCAACAGCATATTGGTACCAAAACCCGTCGCGATCTGCTCGCCAAACGGGTAAAGAATCCGAAAGACCCGCTCAAGCTCGTCATCGTACGCGATATGTGGCTCACAGGTTTCGATGCGCCGTCCATGCACACGATGTATGTCGACAAGCCAATGAAGGGCCACGGTCTGATGCAGGCGATCGCCCGCGTCAATCGCGTGTTCCGCGATAAGCCAGCCGGATTGGTCGTTGACTATATCGGCATCGCCCAGAATCTGAAAAATGCTTTGGGTCAGTATTCCCCTTCCGACCAGCGGCAGGTAGGAGAGGATATCAGCGCTGAAGCAATTGCGGTGTTGATCGAAAAATATGAGGTCGTGAAGGGGATGTATCACGGTTTTGATTACAGGCATGGGCTAATGGGGACGCCGCATGAACGGCTGGTTGTTCTCGCCGGAGCCATCGAATGGATTCTTACCCGTCAACACGAGGCAGCGGCAATACAGGCGAGCGACGAAGGCAAAAAAAGGGAAAACAGACGTTACCAGGATTCCGTTCTGGCTTTATCAAAAGCGTTTGCCCTCGTTTCCGCAAGCGATAAAGCGCGCGAAATCAGAGATGAAGTTGGCTTTTTCCAGACCGTGCGCGCAGCGCTCGCAAAATCTGCGAGCCCCTCAGGCACGGGTGCGCTGGATCGCGAATTCGCGATCCAGCAAATACTAGATCGCGCCGTCGTTTCGACCGAGATCGTCGATATTTTGGCCGCCGCTGGCATGAAGACGCCGAATATCGCCATCCTTTCAGACGAGTTCCTGGCGGAAATTCAGCAACTCGAAAAGAAAAACCTCGCGCTTGAAGCTTTGCGCAAGCTTCTGAACGACGAGATCCACTCGCGCAGCCAAATGAACATCGTCGAAACGAAACGCTTCTCGGAAAGGCTAGAAGCGGCCATTGCCCGCTACCACACTAACGCCATTAGTACGGTTGAGGTAATGCAGGAGTTGATCAATCTCGCCAAGGATGTGCGCGCCGCGCAACGCCGAGGGGAGGCAGAAGGTTTGTCGCAAGACGAAATAGCTTTCTATGATGCTCTGGCCGAGAATGAGAGTGCGGTTGAGGTGATGGGGAACGATTCTCTGAAAGTGATTGCGCATGAACTACTTGAGAACCTCAAGAGCAATGTCACAGTCGACTGGTCGCACCGTGAAAGTGCCCGTGCCCGCATGCGGGTGCTTGTGAAACGAATTTTGAAAAAATACGGCTATCCGCCCGATCTTCAGGACGCAGCAGTGCAAACCGTTTTGCGCCAGGCGGAGGTTTTGTCGGCTTCATGGGCCACGTGAGCGAACCGGGAGTAGAAACATAAAACGCAGCCTACTTCCCAAGCCGCGCTGCTATTCGTTCCGCTATCACATCTGACACATCCCGAACCGGGTTGGCGTCAAAATTGGCGTAACGCGCTGTTGTGGTGATGTTCTTGTGCCGTAGCAGATCGCGAACAATGAAAGAACTCACCCCCGCCTGAGCCGCATAAGTTCCAACGGTATGGCGCAGATCGTGAATTCGAACATCCTTCAAATCTGCCCGCCAGCGTATGCGTTGCCAGGCGTTTTCGACGACTTCTTTCGAGACATGCCGTGTTGGGTCGGAGAGGCGAGGTAGAAGCCAAGGCGAGTTGTTTGGTCGAGGCAAGGCGTCGATCAACGCCAGAACATGCTTGCTGACCGGATGCGCTTCCCGCTCTCCGCCTTTCTTGCCGGGGAGGGCGATTGTTCCAGCTTTCTGATCAATATCGGTGCGCTTGAGAGCCAGAATTTCATTCAAGCGCGCACCGGTGAAAAGCAGAAGCCGGATGGCGGCTATTGCTGGCCAGCTCAAAAGCGTTCGGCGGTTGTCCTCTTTCGCCAGATGTTTCGAATTGGCACGCTGTTCATCTATTTCCCATGGCAGGCCGATTGTCTCCGCTTCGACCAGGATTTGCCCGATGCGCTCAAGTTCATCGGAGTTCAGAAACCGCTTGCGTTGATTTTCTGGATAACGAGGAATGGAGCGGCAAGGATTGGAGTTCTCATCCCGGAAGCCCCATAGCTCGGCAAGTGAAAATGCCTTGGAGAGTATGGACAGCGCATAGTTTGCCCGGCGTGGTGTTTCGCGCATGGCGTTATGCATTTTCGCGATGTCAGCCCTTGTCACGCCATTCACCTTGAGGGTTCCAATGCGCGGACGGATATGCTGGTTGACGAGAACCGCCACGTCCTTGGCGGTGCTTGCCGCATTATGCAGAGCGACGTGATCGGATAGGTAGCGATCAAGCAAGTCATTAACGGTGGGTGCTGTACGGAACGTGCGGCGTTCCGTCATCGGGTCTTCTCCGGATATGACGCGTGACAGAGTTTGTTGTGCTTGCTTCCTTGCTTCATCGACGGTGAGTACGCCGTAACGCCCCAATGTCATGCGATGGGATCGGCCAGCGGCATTGCGATATTGCACAACGAACGATTTCACACCGCTTGGCGTGACTAGAACACCGAAGCCGCGCAGCTCCGTATCCCATGCGAACAGATTCTTTTTCTCTGCTGAGAGATCGTCAATCAATCTCTTGGTGAGTTTTGGCATCGTTCTTCCTTTGGACGGCCTTGGACATGATGCACGATATCGAACGCTTCGGCAGAAACCTTATACCGCATGGAGTGAGGGCGACCCGGACGGCTTGGACGGTCTTTGCGTCCTATCGCTTCATTCCATAGTGACAATATCTGCTTACACGGAGTCCGTGTAAGCAATATGTAAGCAGGAAAGAACGAAAAAAGCAAGGAACAGTCGCAACCGGTATGTGATAAAATCATTAAATATCATGTAATTATAGCGAGTCATGGGATATGGTCGAAACCCATGAAATTCAATATCCCCAGACTACGAATCTGGGGGTCAGAGGTTCGAATCCTTTCGGGCGCGCCATTTTATTCAATATCTCTCTACAGCACTACAAAATCACCAATAATCGCACTGCCTCAATGCGGGCGTTCTTCGCACCGGCAGGCATGTCGTTTCATACCTGCCGGTGCGATATCAAATCACCAGGCCGCCATCGATCTTCAGGGTCTGGCCGGTGATGAATGAAGAGCGGTCGCTGGCGAGGAACAGGACGCCCTCGGCGATCTCTTCCGGTCGTCCCATGCGTTTCAGCGGGGCTTTTTCCCGCATCATTTCCTGGACCTTTTCCGGCAGGTTTACCGTCATCGGGGTTTCGATGAAGCCGGGTGCGACGCAATTGGCGCGTACTTGCGCACCCTTGTAGGCGAATTCCTTGGCCCAGCCCTTGGTCATGGCGATGAGGCCACCCTTGGCCGCCGCATAATTTGTCTGGCCGATATTGCCATCGGTGCCGACTACCGAGGACATCGAGACGATGGAGCCTTTGCCGGCGGCCATCATGAGTGGAGCGACTGCCTGGGTGAAATTGAAGACGCCGGTGAGATTGATGGCGATCACGGCATTCCAGTCGGCCTCGGTCATCTTGCCGATCAGCGCATCGCGTGTGATGCCGGCATTATTGACGAGAACGTCGATCCCTTGATGCTTTTCAGCGATTTCAGCGACGAGGCGTTCGATTGCCGGGCGGTCGGTTACATCGAGTGCTACGGGTATAACGTTGGCAGATTGCAGCTTGAGGTCGGCCATGCCTTCTGCGTTTCGGTCACAGGCATAAATGGCCGTGGCGCGGTTCTTCGCGAACAGTTCGACGATGCAGCGGCCGATGCCCTGGGCTGCGCCCGTGACGATGCAGACTTTTCCATTGAGCATATCTGTCTTGCTCCTTCACAGATTTGGATCATGAGTGACGGGCGGCGGATATGTACTTCCGCCGCCCGGTTTCAATTCAACAGGTCCGGTTACAAGTGCCCGTTAAGTGGGAAACACCAGAAATGCCACCGAAGCTATCGTGAAGATGACGACGAACCCGGCAAACGTATATGGCAGGATCGTCTGGAACTTGATCTTGAAAGTTGCCAGGAATGCCAGTGTCCAGAATGGCTGGAGACAGTTGGCCATCTGGGATCCGGTGCTGTAGGCGTTGATGATATGCGCTATCGATACTCCCATCTGCTGGCCAGCCGGCACGATGAATGGCGCTTCAATGGCAAATTTCGAACCGCCTGACGGCACGAAGAAGTCCATCAACACGGTGTAGAACATCACGATCCATGCATAGGTTCCCGGCGTCGAAATATAAACGAACGCATCGGTGATGACATGTGCCAGACCAGAATAGGAAATGATGCCGAAAATACCGGCATAAAGCGGAAACTGGATGATGACGCCGTAGGTCGTGCCAATTCCGTTGCGGACGGCATTGACGAAATTTGCGGGTGTTTTCTGCAGCAGTAATGCCAGCGCCAGGAAGAAGAAGTTGAGCAGGTTGATGTCGACCTTGGTGATGCCCTGCAACCAGATCGTCTTGCACGACCAGAACAGCATGATGCAGGCAACGATGGTCGGGAATATCCGTGAACGCTCCCAGCGTTCTGCCGGACGCATTTTCCTGATTTCGGCTTTGCTCTCGACAGCTTTCGTCGGCGCGGAAAACTCTTTCCAGGTTGCCTCGTCAAGTTCGATGACCTTGTCTTTCTTCGGAGCCATCATGGCGAACAGAACGATAACGGCGATGAACTGGGTCATGACCAGCACAAGCAGGAACGGCGAAAGAACGGTTTCAGAAATCGGCACGAGGCGGCCGATCGTGCTTTCCAGGAAGTTGCCCGGCGTTGCAGCAATCAATGGCGCCGATTGCGACGGTCCGTTGGCCATGACGAGATAGCAGACATAGCCGGCGGCAACCATCAGCGGATAATGGATACCGAGCCCCCGCTTCCTGATGGCGATTTCCTTGCCGAGAACCATCGCCAGCATGTAGCCGACGCCCCAGTGCAGCCAGCTGAATATACCCACCAGCACGCAGTACAGGATAAGGGTCGAGGTTGCCGTTTTTGGGATATCGATCAGCTTGATCATCCGGCTTTTGACAAAATCCGAATCGACGACGACGAAGCCGGTCAGCATCAGGAGTGACAACTGCATCGCGAATGTCAGCAGAACCCAGAAGCCTTTGGCGTAATCGTCCACCAACTGTATCGCGCCCCTGTCGGTCAGACCGAAAGCCAGAGCAAAGATGATGAGCGTCAGTACCAGCACAAAGACCATCGAGTCCGGAATCCAGCTCAGACTCCATTCCGTGATCTTTTCAATAAGCGTTAGTTTCTCGTCTTCTGTAACCTTACTTGGTCTGTCTTCGGCGACTTGACTTGCCATAGATTTATTCTCCCCAAAAAATCCGGACTAAGGAACCGACGCCTTCTCAGGTGGCGGTCGGTTCCTGTCAGACGTTCAAAAAACCGGGATAGGCTGCGCTTCGATGGATGGCCGGTACATGTCTGGCTTCTTTGATCAGCCGCCCGGGTGAAATTTAATCAATCAAAAGCGGCTAGCAGGGTGTCGAAGCGGCTCAGGTAAGAGAAGTCGTTGACGCCTTTCCTGGCCTCTGCTTCCTTTACAAGCTCAATAATCTTGTCGTTGAAGGGGGTCTTGATACCGAGCCTCTTTCCGGCCTGGGCGACAACGCCGTTGATATAGTCGATTTCGCACGGGCGGCCTTTCTCAAGGTCTTGCAGCATGCTGGCCTTCAGCTTGCGGTGCTTGTCCCAGACCTGATGATAGAGCGGCATTTTATTGGGAATATCGGCATGATTGGCGAGCTCAAGCCTGCCCATGTTCAATCCGTTCATTTCCACCATGCGATAGCCGGACGCATGACATGCCTTGACGGTTTCATCGGCGACGTGGGCCAGACACTGCATTGCCTTATGGTCATCCAGAACATTGCCGAAGGTGCAGCCAAGCGCCGCCGACATGCCGCTGAATGTGGCGTTCATCAGGAGCTTGGACCACCGTACACCCATCAGATCCGGCAGGATCACGGTCTTGCCGACGAGGCTCAGGATTTTCTGGACTTGCAGGATACGGTCTGTTTGTTGCCCGTCCATCTCACCGATTTCAAAGGCAAAGTTCTCGACAGTGGCCGCAGTGGAGGTCAGTTCCGATACTCCCGGGCTGATCCAGGTTGCGCCGAAGCCAACCGTGCCGCCAACCGTGCGTGGTCTGCCGACGATGCCGGCGACCGCTTCTTCGGGAATCCCGTTCTGTAATGTGCAGACCGTGCTTCTGTCGTGCAGGAACGGCAGGATAGCCGCCAGGGCAGTCTTGTTGGTGGTCTGCTTGGTCAGCAGGATCACGAGATCATAATGACCTGAAAGCTGGTCGGGAGTGTACGCCTTGATCGGTACGATCAGGTCCATGAAACCCGTGACCTTCGCCCCGTGCTTGTTCAGGGCATCGACATTTTCCTTGAATGAATCAATGAGATCAACCTGACAACCATTCTTGCTCAACAGAGCTCCAATTACTGTGCCCAATGAACCGGCACCGAGTATTGCAGTTCTCATCCTGGTCTCTCCTTAGCTATCGCAAATCAATACGGATTGTTTCGGAAGTCCGCGGTCTCGACGGTAACGGCGGGCAGGTGATCGCGGGGAGATCATGCTGCCGCTGATGCCGCTTTGACGGGTGCGGACTTCCGACTTTCCAGAACCGGATCACCGTCAGAAAGCGACGGCGTCGGCTCCTTTCAGTGTCATGATCTTGCGGACCTCGTCCGGCGTGTAGAGTTCGAGCCCGAGGCGCTCGATGATCTCGCGCATGCGGATAACCAATTCGGCATTGGATTTGGCGAGGACACCGGGGGCTAGGAACAGGTTGTCCTCAAGGCCGACGCGCACATTGGCGCCCATGGCGAGCGCAGCGGCGCAGATCGGGAATTCATGCCGTCCGGCGGCGCAGACCGACCAGTGGAATTCGCCGATGAGGTCTTTCGCCTGCCGGTGCAGGGTGACGAGGTTCTCGACCGTGGAGGGAAGCCCGCCGAGGATGCCGAGAACGAACTGGATATAGGGTGGCGTCTTGATGATGCCCTTCTTGATGAGGAAGGCGATGTTATTGATCATGCCGACATCGTAGACCTCGAATTCGGGTCGTGTACCGGTTTCTCCCATTACCTTGTTGAAGTGCTCCAGCGCATTGAAGTTATTGGCGAAGACGAGGTCCCATGTCTTGTCGAGATAGGGCAGCTCCCAGTCGAATGTCTTGCCGCCACCGCGTCTTACGGCATCCGCCGCCGGTACGAGACAGAAATTGATCGAGCCGGCATTGAGTGATGCGACTTCAGGCTTTAATTTCGGAACCGGCGACAGGCGCGTTTCAAGCGACATGCCGAGCGCACCGCCGGTGGTGATGCAGATGATGGCGTCGCTGCGCTGCTTGATTCCGGAAACGATCTCTTCCATCAGCCCAAGATCGCCGCTCGGCTCGCCGGTCTTCGGATCGCGCGCGTGAATATGGACCACCGCCGATCCTGCTTCGGCTGCACCTACGGCACTATCGATGATCTGGCGCGGCGTGATGGGCAGATAGGGCGACATGGCCGGAGTGTGAACGCCCCCGGTGATCGCTGTCGAGATCCAGACTTTTTTGGACATGGTTTTCTCCAGTTTGATACGGAGAAAATTGCTGCAAGAAGTGTGCCATTCATTGCCACGTAACGTGTTCGGCAGTTCGGGGCTCGAATATGTCCGGTGGTTGTCACCAATCCATGATAGCGGTGCGAGAAAATGATGAAAATTTTCAGCACTACCGACCGAAACAGATGGATTGTCTGGGGCCTCTTCCGTTTGACCGGTATCGATTGAGTAACGAGAAAATACGTCTTAACAATAAGTTGGAACGTTGAAGTGATTCATACCGGACGTAAAGCGCTCTAAATTCATCGGCCCAATAAGGGCGATGAAAAAATGCCTCACCCACGATGGGGGTTTTCATCGATTCTTGGCCCACGCCTTACGTTTCTTAACCAGGGTCGACTGGTCGATATGCAGAGCCTTGGCTGCTTTACGGATGCTGCCATGGACCTTGACGGCTCTTTCGATGATTTTCTGCTCGAAATTGCTGACGATTTCCTTGAGGTTGATGTCGCTTGATATCTGGAGTTCGTCTTTTTCCAGCCCCAGGAGTGGCAGGAGCTGTTTTTCGGATATGGCATCGGATCGTTGCGAGATGATGATCAGCCGCTCAATGATGTTTTGCAACTCCCGCACGTTGCCAGGCCAGGGGTATTCGCAAAGAATCTCGAAGGCTCTCTCGGTAAATGTGATGTTCTTGTTGTATTTGTCATTGTAGCTTTCCGAAAAGTGCTTCGACAGGCTGATGATATCCACCTTTCTCTCGCGAAGCGGCGGGATTTCGATCGGAAAGACGTTGATCCTGTAGAACAGATCCTCCCTGAACAGTTTCCGGGCCATCTGTTCCTTGAGGTCGACATTGGTCGCCGCGACAATCCGCACATCGAGCGGGATGGATTTGCGTCCGCCGATCCGCGTCACCTCCTTGCTCTGGATGACGCGCAGGAGCTTCGATTGCAGTTCGAACGGCATATCGCCGATCTCGTCGAGCAGAATCATACCGCGATCCGCCAGCTCGAAAAGGCCGATGCGTCCGCTCGAAGAGGCTCCGGTAAAGGCACCTTTCTCATATCCGAACAACTCCGCTTCCAGCAGGTTGGCGGGAATGGCCGAACAATTGACTTTGATGAACGGGCCTCCGCGTCGCGCGCTATGCTGGTGGATTTCGTTGGCGACCACTTCCTTGCCGGAGCCGCTTTCACCGACCAGCAGAACGGTGACGTCGAGATCGGCGATACGCTCGATCTGTTCGCGCAGCAGATGGCAGACATGGCTGTCGCCAACCAGGCCGGACATGCGTTGCTGACCGCGCAGATGCTTGATTTCCCGGAGCTTCTTTTCAGCGTCTTCCTCAATGGCCTTCATCTTCTCACGTGAGGCTTCGAGCTCGGCGCGCACCTCGTTCAGGTGCGACAGTTCCCTGTCGATGATGACGACGCGTTTGACCACTCCGGCATCGTCAAAAATCGGCGTTCCCGTCACCAGCATTTTCATGTGCGCTCGCGGAACGCCGCTGATGGAATTGACCTGCCTTTTTTGACGGATGACCTCCGGAGCCACTGCATTCTCAAACAGCCCGTCCCGCATGATGTCCTGAACGCTCCGACCCAGCACTTCCTCCGGCGTCACACCGGTCATGCGCGTGAAGGCCTTATTGATATAAAGTGTCGTTCCCTCGCCGTCGGTGATGTAAATGCCGTCATAGGCGTGGTCGGCAATCTCCTTGAAGTCTATGTCATCGGTCGGAGATGATGGTTTCTGCCCGTTTTCTTGGATCGGAGCAGTGGATTCTTTCATGCCAATGTCCTTCGCTCCGACATAGCCTCCCGAGCAGAATTCGGGGAGCGCCGTTCCACCATTGGTCTACACCTGCATGAATCGTCTATAGCTTACACGCCCCGTTTCAAGCAAGGCTAGCCGGTCGGCGACCGGCTGGGAACCATGGTGCTTCTGGTCAGTTTACACAGGTGGAATTGTTTCCATCGCAAACCCGGGGGGAACCAGCAGATGCCCAGGAACTCATTGACATTGATCGCCCTCATCGTCGCCTCTCTTGCTCTCTCAGCCTGTGCCAACACCGTCACAGGCGTCAGCAAGGACATCAAGCAGACAGGGCATGCGGTGAAACGGGCCGTGGAATGAGCCTGGGGGAGGCGCCGGTTCAGCCATGCAGGCCCGGTGCCTCGTGGCCCGTGCGCGCGACATATTCCGTATAGCCGCCGCCGTACTGGTGAATACCCTCCGGCGTCAGCTCCAGAACGCGGTTCGACAGCGCCGCCAGGAAGTGCCGATCATGCGAGACGAACAGCATGGCCCCTTCATATTGGGCGAGTGCGGCGATGAGCATTTCCTTCGTCGCCATGTCGAGATGGTTGGTCGGCTCGTCCAGAACGAGGAAATTCGGCGGGTCGTAAAGCATCTTCGCCATGACGAGGCGGGCTTTCTCGCCGCCTGAAAGAACCCTGCACCTTTTCTCGACATCGTCGCCGGAGAATCCGAAACAGCCGGCAAGCGCGCGAAGCGAGCCCTGTCCCGCCTGCGGAAAAGCATTCTCAAGCGTTTCAAAAACCGTCAGCTCGCCATCGAGCAGATCCATGGCATGCTGAGCGAAATAGCCCATTTTTATACTGCCGCCACGTGCGACGTTGCCGTCATCCGGCAATGTGGCGCTGGCCGCGAGTTTGAGCAGGGTCGATTTTCCCGCGCCGTTGATGCCCATGACGCACCAGCGCTCCTTGCGGCGGATATGGAAGTTCAGCCCTTCATAGATACGCCTGTCGCCATAGGCTTTATGAACGTTCTTCAGGCTCAGCACATCTTCGCCCGAGCGCGGCGCGGGCGGGAAATCGAAAACGACCGTCTGGCGACGCCTAGGCGGCTCCACCCGGTCTATCTTTTCCAGCTTCTTGACACGGCTCTGCACCTGCGCGGCGTGGGAGGCGCGAGCCTTGAAGCGTTCTATGAACTTGATTTCCTTGGCGAGCATGGCCTGCTGGCGCTCGAACTGCGCCTGCATCTGCTTGTCGCTCAGCGTGCGCTGCTGCTCGTAGAATTCGTAATCGCCGGAATAGGTCGTCAGCGTACCGCCGTCGATCTCGACCACCTTGGCCACGATGCGGTTCATGAACTCGCGGTCATGCGATGTCATCAGCAGGGCGCCATCATAGGTCTTGAGAAACTCTTCCAGCCAGATGAGGCTCTCGAGGTCGAGATGGTTGCTCGGCTCGTCCAGCAGCATGACATCGGGGCGCATCAGCAGGATACGCGCCAGCGCGACGCGCATCTTCCAGCCACCGGACAGCGCGCCGACATCGCCGTCCATCATGGCCTCGCTGAAGCTCAACCCGGCCAGCACTTCCCGCGCCCGGCCCTCCAGGGCGTAACCGTCCAGCTCCTCGAAACGCCCCTGCACCTCGCCGTAACGCTGGATGATGTCATCCATGTCGTTCGCCTGGTCCGGGTCCACCATCGCGGCTTCCAGCTGTCTCAGCTCTGCCGCCACGCTGCTCACCGGCCCCGCGCCGTCCATCACCTCGGAAACGACGCTCCGGCCTGCCATCTCGCCGACATCCTGGCTGAAATAACCGATGGCCACGCCCCGATCCACCGAAACCCGGCCCTCATCCGCTGTTTCCTCACCCGTGATCATCCGGAAAAGCGTGGTCTTTCCCGCGCCATTGGGCCCGACCAGGCCGATCTTCTCTCCCTTCATGAGAGTAGCCGAAGCCTCGATGAAGAGAATCTGGTTGCCGTTTTGTTTGCTGATATTTTCGAGACGAATCATTTCTGCTTGCAGCCTGTGAGAGATGCGCTGCTCTTATGGCATGCATCGCGACAGGTGAAGCCGCCTCGCCGATTCATACATTCTTATGGCCGCGATGGCGGGGTGCTGAACGCTATCGTATGAGGTGGGCTTACCAGAACTAAAATTGTGCAGGCTGCACGCCGAATTAGCTATCCCAAAGAACAAGTCTCGTGACGTCGAGTCCGTCAATGAATCCCTTTGTCTCCTCGCATTAAAAATAGTCGGTTAATATCTTGGAATGAGCGGTACTTATTCGTCAAAATTGCTATGAGGTCCAAATTACAGGATTTGGTAACGTGACAGTTTCAGGAGGAAGAGCCATGAAGAGAGCGCTTGATGCGGAGATGAATACGGTTCTTCATCAAGCTATACGAAATGGCGAAATTCGACCTGTATTTCAGCCTGTTGTTCTCATAGAGAGCAGGAAACTTGTCGGTTTCGAGGTTCTTGCCCGTTGGGACAGCCTGGAATCTGGTCATGTCAGCCCCTCGATCTTCATCCCGCAGGCGGAGGAAGAAGGACTCATCAATGAGTTGACCCGCAAAGTGTTACGTGAAGCCTGCACCATCGCTGCCCAGTGGCAAGGCAGCTTCCTTCTCGGTTTGAATATTTCCCCTACGCAGTTTCGCTATCCAAATCTTTATGATCTCATTGTCGACGCGACATCTGGAACCGGTTTCTGTCTCAAGCGCCTGTTTGTCGAGATGACTGAAAATGCAGCTTTCTCCGATGCGGAAGAAGCTTCTCTTCTCATCGAAAAGCTGGGATCTCTGGGTGTCGACTTTGTTTTGGATGACTTTGGCACGGGATATTCAAATCTGCTGCGACTTCAAACTTTCCCAGTAAGATGGATCAAGATTGCTGCAAATTTTGTCAGGCTGATAGCGGAGAATGAAAACAGCAGGACAATCGTCGCTTCAATTATTGCGCTTGCAAACAGTCTTGGTGTCGGCCTCATCGCAGAAGGCGTGGAAACAGAAACTCAAGCAGGAATTTTGCAGCAATTGGGGTGTCAGATGGGGCAGGGCTGGCTGTTCGGACAACCTTTATCCGCGTTGGAGGCAGAAGAGTTTGCTCGGCGTTGCAATTCTTGAAACAAAGCAGACGAAAGTAATCGACAATCTAAAATTATGCATTTGCAAAGTCTACCTGATTCCTTCCCTTGGCCTTGACGCGATAAAGAGCCTTATCAGTGATATCTATCAAGTCTTCCACTGTTGTTTCCCATGAAGGAACAATGCTGGCGACACCTATGCTGACGGAAACGGGAGCATCGTGATCCGGATGCGGTAAGGCGTGATGACCGACCTGATTTTCTGCCAGCCGCTCCCGAATTCTGTGTGCCACACTGATAGCCTGTTCGGGATGCATGCCTGGCAGGATCACTGCAAACTCATCGCCGCCATATCTTGCCGCAAAATCTCCCGGGTGCCTGATGCAACTGCGGATCGCCTGAGCAAGCTCAATCAGAATCTGATCACCATGCAGATGTCCAAAACTGATCGTTGCGTTTTTTGAAATGGTCTACATCCACCATCAATAATGCGAGAAAGCTTTGACTTTGTTTGGCGGCTTCCAACTCGCGTTCAATAACCTCATCGAAATATCGACGGTTGAAAAGTCCGGTCAAGCTGTCGGTTCTGGAGAGCCTTTCCAGATCGGATTCGACATGCTCCCTTCTCAGTATCTCTCCGCGGATGATAAAAGATGAGCCAATAATCCCCAAACAAAGGAGAATTGTCATGCCGCCGATCGCGATCGAGCGCGTGTACCAGTTGGCCATGACAGATTCGACGGAGATAGCGACCGAAACTATCAACGGCCATTCCCCAACCCTGCCGAAGGTATAGAATCGAGTGACGGCATCAAGCATGGCAGTTCCCGTGAACGACCCGTAGTCTCTGTCTCTCATCTGTGCGTAGGTAGGGCTTTTGGAAAAATCGAAACCGATATTTCCCTTATTGTCCGTCGAGGGGTGGCGCATCATTATAAAGCCATCTGTCGATGCGAGAAAAACAGCGCCATTCTTTCCCAGGTCAAGCCTTTCAAAACTGTTCTGGATATAGAGAAGGTTGATTTCAGCAAGGACGATGCCTCGAAAACTGCCATCTGCATGGGATATGCGCCGCGTCAGGGCAAAGGACGGTCCCTGCTGGAGTGCCTGATCCGGGCAAGATGTGCTGAGATAAGTCCCCCGTTTCGGTTCCGAAACATGAATATGGAAATAAGGGCAATCCGAGAAATTCAAGTCGGGGTTCACGTCTTGTAAAGAACTTTTGATAATCCTCCCATCTTTTCCAATTATTGTCAGGGATGACAATCCATTAACTGATAGTGAAGAGTCAAATAACGCGAATTTTTGTATTTCGGAATTTTCGTTTTTCAGATAATTCCCCTCGATAATAAATGCCGCTCTCTTTATATACTGATCATAAAGAATCATATTCTGAAGTATTTCTCGAGATGTTGCTTGCAGAACGTTCTCCGCAAAATGTTTTGTGTCACTCCAGGAATCTTCATAATATAAATATAAGGTAATTGTAATTACAAGTGAAATTATAAATGAACTTGCCATACTAAGATAAATTATTGCCTGCGAAAAGAATCGTCGGCTCTTTTTTTAGAAGATCATTATCAAAACTCGGCATACATTTACAAAAACATGCAAGTAGTATTATTGTGAGGGTGTCTCATGTCAATACGAAAAGCTTCTTCTTCATGAAGGTGAAATTTAGAGCGTCGCGGAGAAAAGTGAGGTCGGTTTCTGCAAGAAGCGGTGCGGTGTAAGGAAATTCATGACGCTGCGCGATTCCTGAAAATCGTACGGCACCATAACATCTTATCAGCTGCTGACGTAGGATTGAGAAGGAACTGTCAATTTAGATTATATCTAATTTTGAGAGTTTTTAATTTAAAATAGTCAATTTCAATGGTAATTATTATTTATTTTTCAGCCAAACTCCAGCTCCAGTAATGTATGTATAGAAATCTATCGACTAAATTGTACGGGATTTTATTTTGACCATATCGATTCGGTCAAGTATTTATTAAATGTAACTGGCAAGAAGCGACAGGTTGCAATAAGCTTGGTCTTACTTTGCAACGCGGTGTTTGATTCGGACAAGGTAGCTATGCGCGTTCTCTCCATTTTCGGAACCCGGCCCGAGGCCATCAAGATGGCGCCGGTGGTTAAGGCACTAGAGACGGAGCCCGGTATCGAATCAATCATCTGTGTGACGGGACAGCATCGTGAGATGCTCGATCAAGTGCTTGCCTTGTTTGATATTCGGCCCGATTACGATCTGGCTGTTATGAGCCAGAACCAGACGCTGAATGGTTTGACGAAACGCGTCATCGATGCGCTCGACCCAATTTTGCAGCAGGTCGCTCCGGATCTCGTTCTCGTTCACGGAGATACGACAACCGCCATGGCGGCGGGGCTTGCAGCCTTTCATCGCGGAATCAAGGTCGGCCATGTGGAGGCAGGGCTGCGGACATATGACATTGCGCGGCCCTGGCCGGAGGAGATGAACCGCAGAGTAATCGATGTTATAGCCACACTCTTGCTGGCTCCCACAGAGCAATCCGCGCAGAACCTGCTCTCGGAGCGCCTGGGAGGCAGGGTTGTCGTCACTGGGAACACTGTCATCGATGCTCTTTTCATGACGGCAAAAAAGATTGCAACGGACGAAGCTATCAGGCAGCAGCTTGAAGATCGGTTCTCTTTCATCGATCCCTGGAAACGGCTTGTTCTGGTGACAGGGCATCGCCGGGAAAGTTTCGGGGATGGATTTTCCAATATCTGCAAGGCGCTGGCATCATTGTCGGACAGGCAGGATGTGCAGATCGTTTATCCCGTGCATCTCAATCCCAATGTTGCGGGACCTGTCCGTGATACCCTGTCGGGGAAGGAAAACGTTCATCTCATCGAACCTCTCGATTATCTTCCCTTCGTCTACCTGATGCAAAGAGCTTACATCGTATTGACCGACTCCGGAGGAGTGCAGGAGGAAGCCCCCTCGTTGGGGAAACCGGTTCTTGTGATGCGTGACGTAACGGAACGGCCTGAAGCAGTTGCCGCAGGTTGCGTGAAGCTTGTCGGTACGGATGTAGAAACGATCACAAGCCAGGTTGTTCGTCTGCTCGATGATGAGGTCTATTATACGCAGTTTGCCAAGCGGATAAATCCTTACGGCGATGGCGGAGCCGCTGGACGAATTGCCGCGCTGCTCGCTGGCAGGGAGTTCCAACCTTTTAAAGCCGTTGTCCGATCTTCGGCAGATATGCCGCACTGAAGAATATTGCCGATGAGTTTCTGCACGATATGCGACGGGAAATACTTCCGCGTCTTGCTGGCCGTTCTGGGGCTGGTTGCATTGATTGTGCTACCCCAGGAAAGCAAGGCGGGTGAGGTCGCTGATGCGTTACATTCCCTGGCAGCGGATTCCACGGTCCAGGGACAAATCAGTCTCGATGATATCGGTTTCAGAACCTCCGTCCTGCTCAATGATGCCGATCCGAAGCGGGAAATCTATTTTCCAGTCCCGCCCGGAATTCCACTTATGAATGCGGTGCTTGATTTTGACGGTCGGTATTCGCTCGGCGAAGGCGGAAAAGCAACGTTTACCCTGTCATTGGACGGATATGCGGTATCTGCTCGATCCATGACAGGCGAGGCCGGTGATGCCAGCTTGCGGATCGGCGTTGATGGTGCTCCACGCTCCGGTGGTTTTGTCCGCTTAGGGTTGGCATGGTCTTCAGCCGGGGTACAAGCTGGTGAGAACGATCCGCCGAACGGAAATGTCCTTGAAGTCTTCCCTTCGACCCGGCTGACCTATCGCTACGACACTGCGTTGCTGAAGGATATATTTGGCGTCTGGGCGGTATTGCCTCACTCTGTGGCTGTTTTGATTGCGCAGGGGCCATTAAGCAAGGAAAGTTACGAGACGGCATGGCGAACCGGACTAGCACTGGAGCGCACCGGCAAGCAGGTGACGATCAAAACCCTGCCTGCGCCCGGTGATCTTATCGATTTGTCCGGCACTGAGGTGCCGCAGGGGCTACTCCAGGTGCCGGCCTTTGCAGCCCTGGCAGGGCGAGGTCAGCATACCATTGCGAACCAGGCTGAGGCGGGCGCATTGCTGGTATTGGGCGGGTTAGGCCTCCGGTCCGACATTGTTATCATCGATGATGCTCTTCTGGCTTCGATCGACCTTCTGCTTGAAACACTTCGTGAGCAGATATCGTCGGTAGATTCATCATCGGACGAGGCTTTCTCCAGCCTGCGGACTCGCAAGTTCAGTTTTGGCAGGGTCGAAGGGATGACGTCGCAGACTGCTCGCCCTGGGACTTTCATGGGGCGTGGCGTCATTGCGATTGCTTCCGGAAATGGGTCAGAAATTCCAGGTTTGTTTGAAGACCTGGGGAGGCGAACAGCTCTCGCAAGGCAAGCGGTCGTCAACGGAGCTGCTCTTCCACTCCAAGATGCGGGAGATATTTCTTCGGCTGTATTCGGTAGCGCTCCAACCCAGCTTGGTGTCAGTGCAGTGGCGAACTGGCGCGCCGAGTTCGATCTCGGAGGAGCCGGAAGCGCAGGGAAGGTGCCGAGCTATGTCGATATCGATATTTCTGCTTCCGGAGCGCCGGATTCAGCTGCCATCGCGGTTGTCTTCCTGAACGATAATCTGCTCGAGGCCAAACGCCTCAAGATGAATGGCAAACAGGAAAGGGTTTCAGCAAGAATACCCTTGTATGCTCTCCAGCAGAGAAACACCTTGCGTGTCGAGTTCAAGCATCAATCAGACGATGCCTTTTCGGTGCTGACAGTCAATGTCTTGCCGAGCAGCCGCATTCATCTGGAGCCTGCGCCTCCGGCCAGAGATTTCGCAGGTTTAGCGCCCTGGTTTGCCGGTGATGTGACCTTGTTTGCCCCAGATTCCTGGCTTGAGCAGCCAATCCGGACACTTCCGGTCATGATCAGAGTGGCCGATGCGGGTGGAGTTGCGCCTGCCCGGGCATTGCTTTCAATGGGCGATGTTGCGGTGCCGATAAAACCAACAGGGCCTTTTGTTGCCTTTGACGCGAAGGTTCAGGACGTTTCCCCGTTAGCGGAAGTGAAAGATAACCATCTCGTTCTGGCAGATGCGAACGGCAGGATAGCGCATGCAATAAAGGAGTTCGACGAGCTTGCTATCATTCATGTTGCGGAAGGAAGCAAATACTCCGGCATGATCTATCAAACCGCCGGTTCCCGGCCAATGCAGATCAATGAGCCATTTCGTCTGCAGCGGGGAAATCTGGCACTCATTGGAAAAGATGGTGTTCTGCTGGAGCTCGATACGAGGAATGAAACCGCTGAGCTATCTGACGATCCTCGTTCAATGTGGTTTCGCAATACGCCCTGGATGATTCCTGTAGCCGCGATGGCCGGATTTCTGCTTCTCTTGATATTAGCCCGTCGCGCTCAGCGTCGCCATTCCTCTTCGGTCGGTTGAAGGAGGCTGGTGATGTCGCTCTATTGGCCTTATTTCTTCGCTGACTATTATCGGTTACTGGAATACACGACCGTTCTCGTAACAATTATTATTCTCATATCCAGTATCGATGATTTATTCATAGATGCCTGGTTCTGGACTCGTAAAATCAAGCGTTTCCTGACTGTCGAGAGACGCTACACCCCCCTGACGGCGGAGCAGCTGTTCGATCGCCCGGAACAGCATATCGCGATCATGGTTCCTGCATGGATGGAATACGATGTCATTGCGGCCATGCTCGAGAACATGGTTTCGGTGCTTGATTATCGTTCCTATACGATTTTTGCAGGCACGTATCAGAACGACAAGGCTACGATCGCCGAAGTCGAACGCATGCGTGTGCGCTACAGGCAATTGGTGCGCGTCGAGGTTCCGCACGATGGACCCACCTGCAAGGCGGACTGTCTGAACTGGGTCGTTCAGGCGATTTTTCGCCATGAGCAGGAAACGGGTATCGCATTTGCCGGTGTGGTGCTGCACGATAGCGAAGACGTACTTCACCCCCTCGAGCTTCGCTTCTTTAACTACCTGCTGCCTCGCAAGGATCTCATTCAGATTCCGGTCAGCTCGCTGGAGCGCAACTGGTTTGAACTGGTCGCCGGCGTTTACATGGATGAGTTTGCCGAATGGCATGCCAAAGACCTTGTGGTTCGTGAAAGCATGACAGGGATGGTGCCGTCGGCAGGTGTAGGGACGTGCTTTTCACGGCGGGCATTGCTCACGCTCGCCGCCGAAACCGACAATCAGCCCTTCAATACACAGACCTTGACTGAAGACTACGATATCGGCGTGCGTCTGGCCGTTCATGGAATGAAATCGATTATCGCACGCTTCCCCGTGCAATATCGGGTGAAGCGTGCATCGTGGTTCGGATATGGCAAAACCCGCGAACATATCATCACGATGCCATTGAGCGTCCGGGAATATTTTCCCAATACATTCAGAACATCCTATCGCCAGAAGGCGCGTTGGTCCCTCGGCATCTGTTTCCAGGGCTGGGCGCAGTTCGGCTGGCAGGGTTCTCTCGCTGATCGTTATCTGCTGCTGCGTGATCGCAAGGGCGTTGTGACGGCTTTCATATCCATCCTGGCTTATATTCTGGCGGCTCAATTCATAATGTTCATGATTGCCTATCAAACCGGCATCTGGACTGCGGCCTATCCGCCTTTGATTGCGTTTGAAGGTTGGCTCGTCGTGCTTGCATGGGCCAGCGTGGTTGCGCTTCTTCTACGGATCATTCAGCGCTTTTACTTTACCGCACGCACTTTCGGCTGGGAGCATGGTTTGCTCTCCTTGCCGCGCATGATTGTCGGCAACTTCGTGAATTTCATGGCCGTGGCCAGAGCTTGGAAGCAATATCTGGTCCACCTCATTTTCGGTACGCGCCTCGTCTGGGACAAGACGATGCATGATTTTCCGTCAGGAGATGGTCTGGTCGTGAATCACAAGAGGCTTGGAGAGCTTTTGATCGCCTGGCAGGCGATTGATGAAACAAAACTTGCCGATGCTCTGGATGAGCAAAAACAGAATGATGCTCCTCTCGGACGTATCCTTGTCAGCAAAGGCTGGCTGGACGAAGCGACCCTGGCTGAAGCAATCGCTTCGCAGTTCGGGCTTGAGCGGGCGCGGGTTTCCGAGGCCGCGATACTTGCAGGTGCAGGGCGTATCCCGCTTGATCTCTGCATCCGCTGGAGGATGCTGCCTCTGGATGAGGGGGAAAACAATCGCATTGCTGTTGGCGTGGCCGCTCCTCTCGGTAACCTTGCGCAGGGGCAGGTTTTCGATGCTCTCGGCTATCATCCGCAGCAGCGGATCATGTGCGAGAGCGAGGTTGCCACCGGATTACGTTTGCTTGTGGCGATGGATTCTCATTCCCCGCACGAGGAGGCTGTTCCAGGAGCGCATGTGCCTTTGCTGGGAGATCTGATGATTGAAATGGGCCTTGCGCGACGAGCGGCGCTGGAGCATGCGATGGAGAGTTATGCGCCACATAAACATGGACTGATTGGAGAGTTCCTTGTTTCGGAAGGTGTAATCTCGGCTGAAGCCTTGCAGAAGGCGATCAATGAACAGCGACGCCGTATCGGGCAGGCTGTCAGCGAGGCGGCACTATGAGAATCATGCACCTTGGTCGTCTCGGTCAACGTTTCCCACCCGGGCAAAAAAGCACTTATCTGACATGTCTTGTGGGTATAATGCTGGCTTCCTCTTTAGCCTTTGCCCAGACAACGCAGGTTCCCGAGGAGTTACCGCTAAGTGGCCCGGCTTACACTATTGCAAGTGAAGCTTACGAAGCTTTCAGCCGCGGAGATTATGGTGTTGCCGCAGCAAAAGCCGGTGAAGCACTGAGGCAGAGGCCCGATGTCGCCAGACTGAGGGTGCTTCTGGTCCTGTCACTGGAAGCTTCCGGGCAGGTGGAGACTGCACAACATACCGCAGAACAATTTATCGCGGCGGGTGATACCTCTGCGGAGTTGAGCGGACATCTGAAGCGTATACAGGAGCGTTTGGCGGAAAAAACGGCCCCATCGATGCATGATGTGCCAGCACAGGCGATTGTCGTTGACGCTGCTGCCCAGGCAGCCAACAAGGCCTATCAGGCATTCAATCAGAAGGACTGGGGGACCGCCGTCATTCAAGCTCGTGAGGCAACGCGCCTTGCTCCCGATAATCGGGATTATCATCTGCTGGTCATCAACGCCCTGGTTGCCGCAGGTGAAATACCTCTTGCTGAAAAAGAAATCAGTAGCGCCTTATCTCAGTTCGGACCAGATGCCGGGCTTCTGCGCCAACGTGGCTATCTGCGGCAAAAAACAGGAAACCCTGGGGCTGCTGCAAATGATTTCGAAAATGCCATGAAATTGACGGCTGGCGCAAAGGACAAGCGCCTGTTGCGCCTTTCGCTCGCTGACGCGGCAATTGCCGCCAAACAGCCGCAACGCGCATTGGACGCTCTGGCGCCATTCGGCAATGAAGAAAACTACGATGTCACTTCAAGACGTGCTTTTGCGCTGACAGCGCTTGGCCGAAAGAAAGAGGCGCTGGAAGCTTTCACTCTGGCGGCACGAGATGCTCCGACATCATCCCAACGGGATGTCATCATTGCAGCCAGGATTGGAATCCTGGCTGATCTCGATCAGATGGGGGAAGCCCGTGCAACGCTCGAAGAGGCGCTGGCCGAAGGCCAGCTGGAGACCCTGTCCAGCTTCGAGCGACCTTATCTCGCCCTCCGCTCCGAGGACTTCAAAACGGCGGACATGCTGTTCAAAGCGGAACAGGAACAGGGCAGGCTTAAGGGAAAGGCCATGATTGACGCCGCCTATACGGCGAAAAAGGTGTTTGATAACAAGCGTGCAGAAGATCTCATTCGCTCATCCATCGACGCCCATGAGGCAGGGCAGCTTTCCCTTGAGCCTCAATATGTTTTCGGCCTCCGCCGTGAAGTGGCCGATATGACGCGCGTTTGGGGAGCTTATGCAAGCGTGATTTATGGTTCCGTCGGGGTCATGCCGGGAGCGACATTCGTTCCGATATCAGGCGGCAACATCACGCAGACTATCAAGGAAATCTACTGGCGGCCTCCGGTTATGGGCTACCGCAACGGTTCGCTGTTTGAGGTTTTCGTTCGCAGTTTCACGACACTCGATGACGATACCGGTGGCCCGGTTGGAATCTCGACGATGCAGGGTTCGGTTGGCGCACGCTGGAAACCTTTCAGCAATTATAATGTCGTCCTTGAAGCCAGCCGCCTGTTTCCGATTGGCAGGAATAGCCGTGAGGACACCTTGCTGCGCGTCGCCTTTTCTGAAAGCCGCGGGACGGACTTGCGCGTGGACATCCCGTCATGGTGGATGGGGCAGATTTATGCGGAAGCGGGAAGATATCTGGAAGAAAAGCAGAACATTGCAAATATCGAGGCTCGTGCCGGGCACAGCATTCGGATGGATGGCATCAGTAACCGGCTTGTGCTTTCCCCATTCGTTGCCATGAATGCCAATTTCGACAGTCTTCTTGCAACAAAATGGGCTGTTGGCGTCGGTCCCGGAGTGAACCTCCGTTACTGGTTTCGTGAGGACAAATACACAGCGCCGATGTCCTACATCGATGTCAATGTTCAGTATCGTTTCAAGATAGATGGCGACAAGCGCGCCGAAGGTCTCTCAGCCGGACTGCTTTTCGCCTATTAATGTGAGTTATTTTCTCGGTACCGGCCTGTGATATAAAAACGATGAAAGGTTCGCTGTTTTTTAGGCAGCAAAAAACATCATGATATTGAACAGGCGCCAGATCGTTCCGCTGCTACTGACAGGAATGTCCCTGATTTCCGGCGCATGGTGGTTCCTGAAGCGCAGAGCTCCCGATCATGGCATCAAAGGCATTGTCTGGCAGGTTGATAACGCCACGGTGGATATAAACGGTGATTGGGGGAGCCTCGGCATTAGAGAGCTCCTCATTCAATGGACTGTTGTCGATGAGCTCGCCTTTATACCTGGAACAGGTCTTCCCCTGGCATCACGATTGCCGGATTGGGATCGGATCGCCCGGCAGCCTTGGGCACGAGAGGTGATCCTCGGTCTTGCCGGTAGGTTTCAGGAAACTGAAGCTCGCCAGAATGTGGACAGACTGGTCGAATTATCAAAACAGATTTCTTCATTACCAACGCCTCTGAATGTAAGCGGCTGGTATTTTCCCGTGGAGGTCGACCCGACATGGTCGGATGCTCCTCGCATGGGCGCTCTTCTTGCCGAACTACCGAGACCGCTATGGATCAGTGTCTATGACAGCGCAAATGTGGGAGCCCGGACACTGGCAGACTGGTTGGAAAGCTGGCTTCCGAAAGACGTCGGTGTCTTTTTTCAAGATGGTGTCGGTGTTTATGCCCGGGACGCGATGACTGCGCGTCTCTACGCCGATACTCTTGCCGCGATGCTTGGGCAGGAACGGCTCCGCGTGATTGTTGAAGCTTTCCGCCCTAATGGAGCGAACGGGTTCCGCTCGGCGACGATCGAAGAACTTTCGCCACAGATTGAAGCGCTAAGCGAGCACCATCTTTATCTTTATGACGGCCCCCATTATGTGAACGAGGACCTTGTCCGATCATTAGAGCGTGCTGTTTTTTGTTTGAATCGGGATTCCCTTTTCGGGTGAATTCTGATTCCCTATCCGCATTGATTTGGGAGATGCGAATGACGCGTCCTTATTCTGCGGATTTACGAACCCGGG
>Ga0153941_1000190_pt1 | contig 29002 bp, 26 predicted proteins | sample TSNJ025MetaG_FD_104733 | JGI IMG/M metagenome (GOLD analysis project Ga0153941, IMG submission 104733) | Attine ant fungus gardens microbial communities from New Jersey, USA - TSNJ025 MetaG | ecosystem: Host-associated > Fungi > Mycelium > Unclassified | place: USA: New Jersey, Brendan T. Byrne...
TATGGCAGTCCATGACGGAATTCTGGAAATTGAGGTAATTGTATTTGACCCTTCAGTCTTATGGCAGGGGGATCGGGGAATGCAGTTATTGGAACCATTTTTCAGCAGAGATACGGGATTTGAAAACTGCATTAAAAAGCAGGAATCAGGATATGAACAGCTTAAGGATATTTTTTTAGATATCAGCAGGGAATATTATGGGAAAGAAGCCGGTTGGGAATTGTTCGTGAGGGCCTTAACACAGCTGTTTATGGCTAAGTTATACCGGATGCGTCAGAAAAGCCATGTGGGAATAGAACCTGGACGCAAAAATCTGTGGAATAAGCTTCAGCCGGTGCTTCATTATATTCACAGTCATTATCAGGAGCCAATCGGACTGGATGAATTGAGTGAGGCGGCAATGATGAGCCGCAGCTATTTATGTACCTGTTTTAAAACGTATTTCCATATCAGGATATTTGAGTATATTGACAGACTGCGCATTGAAAATGCCTGTCTGCTGCTGTCATCCACAGACGAAAGCATTACGGATATTGCACTTACGTCAGGGTTTGGAAGCGTATCCTATTTTAACCGGATTTTCAAGAAAGCGGTGATGATGTCACCGGGAGATTACCGGAAATCTAAATATAATACAAGTAAATCCTGATATCAGACAAGAAATAAATAACCCGCCATGATAAAATAAAAGCAACGAGCCAAGTGCGAAGCATTTGGCGAGTGCAACAAGATCATGAACGAAGTTCATGATAAAATGAAAGCAACGAGCCAAGCGCGAAGCATTTGGCGAGTGCAACAAGATCATGAACGAAGTTCATGATAAAATAAAAGCAACGAGTCGTTACAGATCAGGAGGGTGGGTTATGCAGTATAAGAAGGATTGGGAATCAACAAAGCAAAGATTTGATGATTACTGGAAAGGGCAGAATACCGGCAGGCCTGTTATGCGTGTAACCGGAGTAAAACCGGAATATTATCCTTTTAAGGTACCGGATGAGATAAAATCCAAGAGTATGGAAGAAAGGTATATGGATCCGGAAAGCATTGTACGCAGATACCGTTACTATTGTGAAACCCATGAATTTCTTGCAGAGAGCTTTCCTAATCTGAATGCGGACTTTGGCCCCGGTTCGGTTGCCGCATATATGGGAAGCGAAATTGAATTCAAGGATAATTCCGTCTGGTTTGCTCATTGTGTGGAGGATTGGGAGACACATCCGGAGCTTTTATTTGACCCGGAAAATAAATGGTTCAAGAAGCACATATGGTTGTTTGATGAATGTAAGAAGCGCATAGGAGAAGACTTTCCTATTGCGATTCCCGACTTGATGGAAAATGTGGATGTTCTTGCTTCCTTAAGGGGGGCTATGGATTTAATCTATGATATGGTTGAAGATGAAGATGAAATTATTAAGAGAGTACAGCAGGTAACAGACTGTTATCAGCAGTATTATGATGCTTTTTATAAATATGCGGCGTATGAGGGCGGCAGTGCATATACTGTATTTCAAATATTTGGAAGCGGGAAGACACAGAAGCTGCAATGTGATTTTTCTGCAATGCTTTCGCCTGATTATTTCAGGACATTTGTACTTGATTCCCTGAAGCAGACTGCCGGAAAGTATGATAATGTGCTCTATCATTTAGACGGACCGGATGCCATTAAGCATATGGATGCCCTGATGGAAGTGGATGGTATCAGTGCCCTGCAGTGGACCAGTGGTGATCATGGACCGGATGGTACGCTTGAAGACTGGGATGTGATATATGATAAGGCCAGAGCCGCCGGCAAGCAGCTTTGGGTAAAAGTATATTCCGGTGAATTTGATGACTGGATCAGGAACACAGAACGGATTGTGAAAAAGTATGGTTCAAAAGGGTTATATTTGTTTTTTAATGACATGCCTCTCAAGCAGGCTGAGGAGTTGGTCGCTTATGGGGAGAAGAATTGGAGTGATATAAAGGGAACATTTTAGTTTTATATAGAAAAATCCGGATCCCCTGTTACCAGCAGCTTAGCGTATCGGGAATCCGGATTATATATTTTTGTTATATTTTTTTGATTTTTACATTGCCGCTGAGAGAGGAAAGTGTAACAACAGGAATGCTGCTGGGCTGCATACTTCCTTCAAATTCATTCTTAACGCCTGAAGAGGAGGATTTTAACCGGAAATCTGCTATGGTATCACTGCTTAAGTTCCCGGTAACATTTCCGCTGGTGGTCTTGGCCGTGATATTGCCATGCAGGTTATAAACAGTGAATTTAATGTTGCCGGATACACATTTCAAGTTTAAATCATTTTCCAGACTGTTCAGTTTTAGCTTAATATTGCCGCTTTTGGTACCGATTACACTATTCTTGTTAATGACATCGGTTTCCACAGAAACAGATCCGGAAGAGGATTCCGCATTCACATTGCCATGATGAAAGGTGACGTTCACATTACCGGAATGGCCGATGGCAGTCAGATCACCGTTGCATTGTTCTACGCTGATATTACCGGAAAGTGAGTGCATGTTCATGCTTTCGCTGGTCAGGTTTATCACTTTGGTATTACCTGAGGATACCTCGCTTGACAAGGTCTTCGCTCTCATACTACCGATAAGTTTCATATTGCCGCTGGTAATCTTCGTTTGTATGATTCCGTTAAAGCTTGCCGGAACGCCTACAATTACAGTTTTGACTTCAAACAAGCCTAATATCCATGTTGCAATATTATTCCGTACCTGGGTAATATGCAGCGAGTTTCCGGATGTATCAATAATAAATTCCTTCTGTATCTGGTCAGGGTCAATGATCAGCCCATGTCTTGCAATGTTTATATCAAAATCCGGCAGATCGCAGGGTACTAACTCCAGGTTGGCAGAGATCAATTGAATGTATATCCCATTGCTGTTATTATATACAACCGGCTGTGTCTCCGTATATGTGCTTTCTTCAATGCATTGCTCAGCTATCTCTGTAGGGCTGCCAAGCATCTCACAGATTTCTTCTTCTGACTGGCCGGCCCGGACCGCTTCCTCAAAGTGCGTTTCAAAATCTGCAATAATATCCGGTATGCCCTGGATTTTTCGTATTGCTAATTCATATGATAGTTTTTCAAGGAAATCTTTCTTACTCATTAAATAATCCTCCTAATATTCGATTGATACCGGCAGAAAATCTGTGCCATTCATTTACGCTTTTCGTCAGGGCTTCTCTGCCCTTATCCGTCAGATGATAATATTTTCGGGATGGACCGTCCGGGGAGTCTCTGGTTTCTGATTCGATTAATCCCTCTTTCTTCATACGATTCAGAAGAGGGTATATGGTTCCTACGGTCACTTCAACTTCTCTCGAAATAAGAGTTACCAGTTCATATCCATATTGGTCTTCCTTATCCAATATAGACAGAACGCACATTTCTAATGTGCCTTTTTTTAATTGCGTTATCATAATAACTCCCATCTGTGCGCTCCGCGCACATACAATTCAGGATGTTGAAAAGACATCTTCATCGTCTTTTCAACCTAACACACATCTGTCTGACTTTATAAGACATACTTACTGATAATGAGCAACAGTACTGTAAAAAGGGCATGGTTCATCGCCTGTGTGATGAAATTGCAGGTATGAATGTATCCGCTTATTATCTCATGGGTAGATTGTAACACAACTTACATTGCAATGCAATATAGTAATAAAAAATAAATATACTTAATATTACAATATATTATCTGATTATTTAATCTCATAATGAAAGTTCCCCGTCTCTTAGGCGGTGGATGGAATTGGTTATAGTCCTTTAAATGGTTCCCGGCATAAACTTATAGAATGGATTCAAAAACCAGTTTTCTTGATTGAATGTCAGCTGTGATTCGTCTTCCATCCCACATAGCAATACCGACATCATCAGGTAAAAAGTCTTTATAACGGCCGCTCATTCCCCGTATTTCAATATTGTTATTTTCATTAATTGTGATAATTGCAGATAGAGCTGCTTCATTTAATATAATATCCTTTAATTGAGGATGCCTCATGCGGATTTCGTAAAAAGCAGGCAAGCTCTCAAATCCTAACCATTTATAAGCAATAGAGTTTACTGTATAATAATAAGTTTTGTTGATTTTTTCAACTGAGTCGGTATGGTCATGTCCATTCATGCAAGCTAATATTTTCTTTCCGTTCAAAGTTTCATTATAGATCAAATCCTGTACTTTGGTACGGTTCGCTATTCCCCTGTTTTGAAAAGTATTTTCCAGGCTTTGATGTGAGAAAATAACAATCGGAAGTTCACTGCCGGATATTGTATTCTTAATCCAAAGCATTTCCTCTTCAGGAATAAACGGATATTCTCCGCTGAATGCTTTGTGATTCCGCTTGTTGTATTGCTCAACTTTTCCATCATATTTGATATAGTTTGCATCAATAACAAGAAAGCGTATTCCGTTGCAATCAAAAGAATAATAATCGTTATCCATGCCAAGCCACTTTATCATTTCTTTCTTGGAATATCTATCTGTGTCATGATTACCAATTAAGTGGTAGTGGGGTTTTTCATAATTATTAAACAGTGACAGTAACTTATTATTGCACTCAACCGGATAACAAAAATCACCTAATTGTATAATAAAATCCACTTCTTCCTGCCGGGCTCTCTGTATAAAATTCTCTAGTCGCTGAAAGCCATCTGGTATGTGTTCATTATGCAGATCCGTCATAATCGCAAATTTTACATTGCCCAAATATTCACCCCTCCATCATTTTCGGTTTATGAAAGCAGATAAGTAAGCTAACTGTATACAATCATAGCACAAATTTCCTGTTATTCAACTCGTCAGAAAAAATATTTTTCAAAAATCAATCTGTCTCATTGCATAGATACTGTAAATCAGTTATCTTATAACAAAGGAGAAATGATTGTATGTGGAATACACACAGTAGTGATTTAAAACTTAAGAATAACCTGTTGAAATGACATTATTAATGTAAAGATTAAGGTGAAAGGATTTATCTATAATGAATGATATAAATAAAATGATAAATGAGGATTTTCCGCATGTGAACGGTATATTGATTATGCAGAACAACAAAGTGCTGCTGAGTGAAAGCTATAACGGTTTTCAAGATAAAGACTTACACAAGGTAGGTTGTATATTTAAAAGTTTTATTTCAACACTTGTGGGAATCGCTATGAAAGAAAATCTAATTGCTTCTTTGGATCAAAACATAACTGATTTTTTCTTAGATGAATTACCCGGCGAAGCGGATGAAAAAATCTTTCATTTGAAGCTGCAGCATATATTAACGAACACAAGCGGCATACAGTGGCCAGCCCCGCATGAAAAACTACCTGATGATATACAGGCGTTATTTAAGTTACCAATTAATAATGAACCCGGCACTATATTTGAATATAAACCTGATCCGCATATTATGATTTTTCTGATAGAGAAATTAACGAATAAGGATTTTATAGATTATGCTAACGAGAAATTAATGGAGCCATTGGGAATCAATAAATATATATGGGAAAAATGCTATATAGAAGATTTGAAAATAAGTATGGATGACCTTATAAAGCTTGGCATATTATACCTGAATAAAGGGAAATGGAAGGAAGATACTTTGTTTTCTGAGAATTACTATTGGGAATCCATAAAACCTCAGGTAACAGGCGGGTTTCCTGAAAAAACAGATTATGGGTATTATTGGTGGGTTGATAAATATAAAAATGTGGACTTTTATTACGCCAGCGGATTTGGAGGGCAGCTTCTTTGTGTTATACCAGAGTTAAATGTTACTGCTGTCATTGTGTCAAGGATGGACCGGCCGCATTTGGAAAATAAATTTATTATCCGTAATATTATTGAACTATTGTATTGATATATCTTATGTAAAATATTAATAAGGTTTGGTAAGAAATCAAAGCTCTTTAAGGAATATCTTAAAGAGCTTCTCTGGTTGGGCTGCTTCTATTATTCATACATATAAGCGATTGCAAAGGAACGCCAATATCCTTTGCGATGATATCACATTTGTTCTATTCTGTTACCAATGCATAAGCAGAAATCTTGCGGATACGCCATGTGATCAGCATACTGGCAACGTACGACATAACCATCAGGACGATACCGGTAACGATGATCCAGACTGGAGCAATGATAAAATTTGCTTTCATAACAGCCATTGAACCTAGCAGTACAGACAAAAGGGGATTGCAGCCAACAGTTCCCAGCAGGCATCCGACAACAACGCCCAACACAAGCGGAAAAACGAAGCTTAGTGTAATTTGATTCATCAGGTTCCAGGTGGTGTAACCAATGGCCTTTTTAATCCCAAGCTCCTGGTGCTTACGGATGACTGTGGAACCAATAACAAAATAAAGAACCAGAATGACCACAAAGCAGGTAACAATGATCATGACTTTGCCGACTGTTGATATGATGGAAGCATATGAAGCCATGCCTTGTTCGAGAGTTTTCTCCATATCAATGGCAATGACCAGCCGTTCCCCATATTTTTCCTTCATGGTATCTACAAACTTAGCAGCATCGGTACCTTCTGTCAGATAAACATATAATTGCATCTGAACAAAATCAGGAGATATTTTACGAATACCGCTTAAAGTGAGATGAGCCTTTAAGGTGCTGCCGCTGTTACCCAGGCCCTGTGTGAGTCCAGTGATGAGAAACGGCTTTTCTTCTGGTCCAATCAGTACGGTGTCACCGATCCCCTTATTAAGGATTTTGGCAAAAGCACCTGAAATAACAATTTCGTTGTCATAAACAGGATATCTTCCGTCATATACAGTATTGCTCTCTTTACTGGAATAATTCTCCATTACATTTGTATATACATCATAACCATCCACAATAATTCTGGTATCATCAAAATACTGTGCCTTGCGTACATCAGAATGTAATAAAATTTCATCTCTAAACTTTTCAGCATCATCACTTAAATTATTTTCAGGCATGTACCCAAGTATAGCACTGCTTATTTCATTTCCCGGAAGTTCCGCAAAGGTGCGGGTATCAATGACGGTATTATAATACATGGTGACAGAGAAGACAGCAGTGAAGGCAACGGCCGTCATAACAACAAAAATCATAAAACTTTGCTTTATATTCTGAATTACCGACTTGAGTGACAATACGATGGAAAGCGGTGCTTTTGCATGTTCCAAAGGGATATGGTTCTTCTTAAAACTATGAGTCGTAGTACCCCCTCTGAGTGCCTGCACTGGACTGATTTTTCGAACTTTTAATGCAGCAAATATTGAGACAGCAGCAACAATAAACAGAATGAACCCTATAGAGATAAGATTGATAACAGGGGAAAAACCCTGTTTCCAAAGCAATCCTGTCTGCATTGCAAATATCTCACCAATCCATGGAATGGCCAAATAAACGAAAGGAGTACCAATCAGACTGCCTCCAAAAGTAATTATGGAATATTGCATCACAATGGAGAATGAAATCTGTCCACTGGTGTAGCCCACTGCTTTCAGGGAACCAATTTTGGGCATATCCTCTTCAATACTGTTTTCGACTCTGAAGCGAATAACCAACAGGCATACAGCAATGATAATAAGGGCAAATATAATCATCATCACAGATACAAGAGAAGCCATCATGGTTCTGCTATACTTTATCGTAAATAAATCCGTGCCGTAAATAGTCGATTTCACATCAGAGGAAGAACTGAAAGCTCTTGTTTCGGTCAAAGAAAGTAAACCCGATTCGATATCTTTATAATTTTCCCTGACATTAGCAAATATCACTACACTACGATACGCATGAAGCTCATCGGAAAGTATCTGATATCTTTCGGCAGGCAGATACAGAGAAAGGAACGCGGTATCTGTGGATGAAAATAGAATATCCTCACTAAATCCTGCAATGGTGAAGCTGTATTTGCTGTTATTAATAGTCAGTGTAAGACTGTCCCCCAGCTCATAGCCACCCTGAGTCTTATACTGATAAGGCAAATAAACGGGGTTATCGGTATCGGGTATGGTATCGTTGATAAGTTTCCAACGAGACAGGTCACGCTGCTCGCTCCGGTTGAAGAACAATACATATTGACTGGTATCTGAGCCGTTCCAGGACAGATTTGCAATTGTCAGGATACTGTTGCTTTTTTCCAGAAAAATAGTTTCTTCATGTGAACGGATATAATTTTCCACCTCATCATGATATAAATATTCTGAAATAATATAGTAAGCATTTGAGGTATTTAATTCGTCGGCGGTCTTATCAAAATAGCTGCCAAAACTGACAGATACCATCAAGCCGATATTGAGCAGCAGAGAAGATATCAGCAGCAAGATGATCAAGGTAGCCGTCTGCGCCTTTGTTTTACGGATATTGGCGAAAGCAAGCAGTAATATCTTCTTCATATTACCACCCCATTTCTTCCAGGAATGATCTCAGTTTTTCATGGCGTGGGCGGATGCCGCTGGCATATTTCCCTAAATCACAGGAGCCGCAGATAACACCGTCACGGATGTAAAGAATGCGGTTCCCCCGACGAGCTGATTTTAAGTCGTGAGTAACCATAATAACACTTTGCCCATTCTCATTGACCTGGGTGAGAACATCCAGAGCTGCCGTGCCGGCGGCCGAATTAAGGGAACCGGTGGGTTCATCGGCAAAAACGACCTGAGGCTGATTGATCAATGCCCTGACGATAGCCGCCCTTTGGACTTCGCCGCCGGAAAGCTGAGAAGGGAATTTACGCCAGATCTGCTCTGTTAGTCCAACCTGAGTAAGTAAGTTCTTAGCCCGGGTTATAATTGTGCCTCTATCATTGGATACCAGCAGACCGCTGACCAAAACATTGTCAAGAATGCTCATGTTATCCAGCAAGAACATCTGCTGAAAGACAAAACCGCAATGCTTGCGCCGGAATACTGCTAATTGGTCGTTGGAAAGCCTGGATATTTCCTGTCCCAAAAACGTAATGGATCCCAGTGTGGGTTTATCCATGCCGGATAATGCATACAGCAAAGTAGATTTACCGGCTCCTGAGGATCCCATAATAACAGTGAAATCCCCTTCATAAATTTCTAAGTCCAGATTTTTAAGGACATGTTGCTGAGCGCCGCTTGTGGAAAAGGTTTTACAAAGTTTAGTTGTTTCAATAAGTGACACGATAGTAACCTCCTGATCTTAATACCACCACATGAGCTGGCGGATTCTTTTTGTCTTGCATTTCGTTTATGTCCTTATTATATCTGGAGGATTCCTTAACTGTCTTTACCGGTTTCTTAACCATTCCTTAAATCTTTAATTTAATGGTCACCCAAAAGCCATCCTTACTTTCCAATAACAAAGAGCCGCCCATTTCTGTCAGGAAATAGTCAGACAAGTATAATCCCAGCCCGGAACCGCTTTTTCTGTCAGCATTTCCGGCACGGTAATATTTTTCGCGTAAAAAAGGTAATTCTTCAGAAGTCACACCATCACCGAAATCCCGTAGGGTCAGTACCAGAAAGCACTCTTCAAAATGGGCTGAAAGTGCAATATCCGTGTCTGCATATTTGTAGGAGTTCTCAATAATGTTGTCAATGACTTGGCTGAATCGGAGTCTGTCTACAGTAACAACACATTCTGGCAGGATAAAAGGGTGTAATTTATTTTTATAGTCAGCGGAGTGGATCATCTCAGTCAGTTCGCTGCTGACGATATCGACAGGTGTCACTTTAAGCTGCTGCAACTCCTCCAAGGCAGCCATGAACATATTGGAAATCAATGAATTGATTTGATCAGCTTTGCCAATGATGGAAGTCAGTTCGGGTACAGGTCCATTTTTGAGCGAGTACAGTTCGGCAATGGCCTTGATAGAAGCCACCGGTGTTTTGATATCGTGGCTCAAGGAAGCCACCAGTTCTTTTTTACTGATGTTAGCCAGCTTTTCGTTCTCCCGGGCTATGGCAAGCTGTTCCCGCATCACATCAAAACTTTCTGAAAAAGCCCCAAACCGGTTTCGACGATCCATTTCCAACGGAAAATCCAAATCACCCTGTGCCACTTTTGAGGCAAAGGACTCCAGTTTTTGAAAGGGCTGGAGAATCGTTTGGTACTGATTTAGTGCAAATAAACCGCAAATCACCGCCAGCAGTAATGTCAATCCGCCAAAAGCAGTGGTCAGGCGTAGTTGGGAAGTTTTTAACCTTGCCGCATTGTCATTAAAGATTACAACCTTCCCAACGATTTGGTCATCCACTTCCACATCAATAAAGGTATCCCGATGAGTGATATAAGAATTGAGGGGCAAGCCATTTTGCACAAAGGTAAATTTGATTAGACTTTCCGGAAGCTGTCCAGACAACGCATCCGGCCAGCTTTCCTCAATCTGTCTGGCTATAGCATTGACTTCTACGATATCTAAATTGAAATAAGACTCATTCACAATACTGAAGGAAAGCCACATGCTGACCGCCAGCAGAAGAGTACAGATAAGAAGGAAGCGCTTCATACATTGTCCTCATTATATACATAGCCCATACCCCAGACTGTTTTAATTAGTTGAGGATCATTGGGATCAGTTTCAATTTTTTCTCTTAAACGACGTATATGAACATTCAGTGTCCCGTCCCCAGTGAAACTGTCGTTCCAAACCTGATCAAAAAGCTCTTCTTTACCGATAATCCGACCTTTGTTTTCCAGTAAATACTTAAGCAGCTTATATTCCATATTTTTCAGGGACAGAACATTCTGGCCGAGATAGATCCGCTCGGTTGTTGCATCTACCCGCAGCCTCATGTTAGCTGATGGGTGCTCCGAAGTACCATAGCGTTTCAAAACTGCCCGTACCTTTGCCAATAACACTGACAGCGAATAAGGCTTTTGAATATAGTCATCTCCTCCAATATTCAGAGCAAGGAGCATATCTTCATTGCTGCTTCGGGCGCTGATGAACAGGATCGGCACCTCAAGCGTCTCCCGAAGGGTTTTGCAAAGGTTAAAGCCAGAGCTTTGCCCCAGATTGATGTCCAGTAAAATCACACTTACAGAATTTTCCTGTAAAAAGCTAAGCGTATCTTCAGCATTCTGGGTAAAATAAGTTTTTACATCAAGTATATTAAAATATTCACACGTACTGATCCCAAGCTCTTCTTCGTCATCGATGATCAGACAATCATAATGCGGCATAAACTCACCAACTTTCTTCAAATAGCGCTTATAATTCAACATTTTCAGTATAGCCTATCTTACCTTTTTTGGCACCTCTTTTTTTGAGATAACCCTTAATAAATCTATGATTGTTAAAATCAAATGGATTTGATATTATATTTCATATGCGGTAAAAGAGTTGATGCGAAATGGTTCTTTTATCTGCCGGAAAAAGTAAAGAAGAAATAATAGAGTAATTATAATTTGAAAGAGGTGTTATTTGTGGCAATTCAAAAGGTATTGATTGAAAATTTAACTGTTTTTAAAAAGCTTGATATGGAGTTTAGCGCAGGAATCAATGTTTTTATCGGCGAGAATGGAACGGGCAAAACGCATTTATTAAAATTCATGTATGCTACTCTATATGGCGCAAAAAATAGTGACAGTAAAGAATGGACTAATTTAAGGAATCCAATGGGCGTTGCCGCATCTTATTTTGGTACAGATACAAAATCATTGCAGAGAAATGATTCAATAGATAGAAGTTCATGTGAAGTAACATACAACGAGAAATCCTCAATGTTTGAAATATTTCCTTTTATAAATGACAAGGCTAAAGAAGAAGGCTTTAAGTGTGACAACACAGATCATGCGTTAGATGAAACTGTAAATAGCTTAGTGTTTATCCCTGCCTCAGAAATACTATCTCACTCTAAAGGCTTTTTGCAATTATACCAGGATAAAGAAATTGCCTTTGATAAAACCTACTATGATATAGTGAATTATGCACAGCGAGTTTTCAGCAAAAACATTGACGGTATCACACGGGAGTGCATGAAGAAACTTTCGACATTGATTGATGGAGAAGTTTATGTTGATGGTTCAGTATTTTATGTAAAAAAGACCAACGGTCATCAAATACCATTCTCACTTGAAGCGGAGGGTTTGAGAAAAATTGGATTGTTGTGGACTCTCTTGCGTAATGGAACGATAAAAAAAGGTACGGTGTTATTCTGGGACGATCCCGAAGCGAACATCAATCCCAAACTAATCCCGGACTTAGTCGAAATCCTGCTTGAATTATCAAAGCAAGGTGTTCAAATTTTTATTTCAACGCATGATTATGTTTTAGCAAAATATTTTGAAGTAAAATCAAACAATACTGATGTTATTTTTCACTCGTTATATAAAATCTAAATTTTAGAAAGCTTATATAATTATGATATTTCATTAAGAGGAATATCCAAATTAAAAAAAGAAAAGGTACCGATAGCAAGAAGCTCTTCCTGTTCATTAAAGATTTCAACGTTATAAACAGCAATCTTCTTACCACGCTTTTTTTCTGTGGCAACAGCAATTAATTTTTCCACTTTTACTGCCGGTGATAAATAATGAAAATCACCCGAGATAGTGGACATAAAAGTTCCGCCGGCTGCCGCAGCGGTACCTGCAACTGTGTCAGCCAGCGAAAATAAACATCCGCCATGAACGGAATGCATTGGATTTTTATGATGTTCCAATATAGGCATTTCTCCCTTTGCATATCCGTCATTAAGATCAGTGATCTGAATACCAAGAAAGGATGTAAAGCCATTATTTCTGAATTTTATGATTTCTTCCTTCGTCATTACCATTGTTCAGCCTCTGTTATTATTTCATAATGCTTTAAACTTTTATAATTACGACGCAGTCGTACCGCTGACATTTTATACTTAACAGTCAGCTTATGCATCTGCAATATCCTGTAGCCCGTTAGCCTGTATGACAAACTCTGCCGGATTCTTACGGTAAAGATTTTTCAGCTCCTTATTATAACCGGTAATGATTGGCAGATTCCGGGTGTGGAAGCTTTTGAGGATTTCCTCTATCGTTTCTTTTTTCTTTAAAATTATTTCATAATATTTATTATTGTATGTATTCAATACGATATAACTTGTAGTGGCATAGTTTTTTGTAGTTTCTTTATAATAGGCCCAGACAATATCTTTGAGAATCAGTATTCTGGCCTTGCTGCTTGTCACATAAATCAAAAATTCATTCCCGACAAAAAAATTACCTTCATAAACTGTTGCGGCTGAAAAATCCTTTTCAATGTCGTTTAAAGTATATTCAGGATGTTCTTCCGGAAATTGCCGGATTATTTTAACAGAACGTCCGGAGATGATATCAATAAGACTCCAAAGCGCCAATAGGAGCATGACTACAGCAAAGAAAGACATAAAATAGAAAATGTCCTTTTTCTCAATATAATCCATATTACCAAATGTAAAAAATAACATAAGCTCAGTTCTTATTACAAAAATACAAACAGCAGCAACAACTGAAAACAGCAGACATGACTGCAGCCCCTTTTTACGGCATATAGCCTTTAATTCCTGAACCATTCCTATACCTCCTTGCCTGTGCGGCGAATATAATAGTTTTTACATTATAAATCATTATTATAGGAATAGCAATCAGGAATAAGTCATGAGAGTACAGCTCTTGCTGCCAGGTTCACCCTTTTACAGTCCTACCCTTTTTCTGAACTCCAGGCAGACAGGATCATATTCTGCGGTTGACTTTCTGCTTAGCGCACAAGGAGATACTTTTTGGCATCATCATAGCCAATTACAAGTAGATTGGTTTTCCAAATCCGCAAGTATGGCAGTAATCTGGCTTTTAGCACTTCTTGTATTGCTTTCAGATTTCCTGATGTATTGCCGCTGTCAGCCATTATGTCTTTTACTACAAGCACAAACAGTATGTTGCTGTTCGTAAATTCAGTTGGCAATGTATCTGAAGTCACGCCTAGTTTTATTGTGCAGTAGAGATTAAGCGAATGAAGGAATTTCTCACACACCGCCTGAACCCAATTGCTGCGCCGTGCTTTGTCGCTTGCATCGGGGAAAACCGATTTTGCCTCAATGAACCAAAGTCTGTCACCAATCTTGCGGACAAACTCAACGGTCTTAACCCCATTACCTACGGTGGTATAAGCTGTCGATTTTTCAATATGCAGGGTATCTGCGGTATTGGCAATGAACTCCATACCACTTTCTATGATAACAAATTCACTCATTGTCTAACCACCTTTCAATTTCCTGTTCATATAGCTCCACTGGTGCAGTTTTCAGACTATTGGGCGAAAGAATGTCGAATCGATTGCATTTATCATAACGAATCTGCATATCGTCTTTGTATAACGAATAAAACATAACGGCGTCATCAGATTTTTGCTTAGTGTCGAAGTAGCTCGCTAATACCTCGCTATGGGTTGCTAAAAATATCTGAACGCCATTACGTGAAAGCTCAAGCAAAATCTCTACAAGTACAGGCATAAGTTCAGGGTTTAAGCTATTTTCAGGCTCATCCCAAAAGAGGACTGAACCACTCTCAAGTTGTCCGCAAGCTACCAAAAGCCCAAGTAATCCAAATTTTTTAAAGCCTGATGCTTCATTAGTAAAAGGTATACGGGTACCGTCAGTTTTAATTGTATAGAATGAACCATCACCTTGAACCCATTGAATCTTACCACCTATAATTTTCGATATTGTCTCACCAATATACTTTTGGATAGCTGACTGATTTTTGGTTGGTACATCTTGAGCCTTAATTAAAATATCTCTATAGATTTCTCCAAATCCTGTCTGTTTCCCCTCAATAAATGTGATAAGACCCTTTGCGTGTTCCAGAATATCCTTTTCGGGTATAAATACATCACCAGGTAGGTTGAATTCCATATTATACGCTGCATCATCGGGGGTAATTTTAACATTCTCGAAGTTAAACAGCGCGTTAGTTCCAAAATACGCTTCTATCATTTCATCTACGCCTCGGCCGGCAAAACATCCTTTATACCCAATATGCAGCAATTTTAACAGCGTTGTCTTACCGGTTCCGTTAGTGCCTATGAATACATTTACACCGGGGCAGAAGTCCGCTGTGAACTCACCCTTGAATACAAAAATGTCTCTGATTTCCACACGATTGATAGCCATAACCATTACCTCCGTCATTATCCGCAACCACAACAGTATACTTCTCAACCGGTAATGATTGGCAGATTCCGGGTGTTAAAGTTAATACCTCCCTACCTGTGCGGCGAATATATTAGCTTTTATATTATAATTCATTATTATAGGAATAGCAACCAGGAATAAGTTTTGCTTTTTGGAGAGCAAACACTATTGATGGGATCAGGGCAAGCTGGAGCAGCAGCCCCGGCCAGCAGGTGATAAAATAGGAGGTTATCCATGCGGACATGGAATAACTGCCCGGTGAAAAGATTAAAGCTCTGGTAATTCCTGCAACTACACGTCCGCTTAAAAGTGCTGCAATAAGGCTGATGTATAGATTTGCATATGTGCTTTTGGTTTTTATTAATTGCATGACCAGTCCGGCGACCAGTCCGTATACTGCCAACTCTATCATCATGGATGGAAGGTAGGCAATAACCGGCATTCCGGTCATAAGGCTGGATACGGCAGGACCGGCAATCCCGCAGAGAAGACCAAAGGGCCATCCGCAGATCAGACCGCAAAGCAGGACAGGAATATGCATGGGACCTAAAATATTACCTGCATTGGGAATTGCATGAAATGCCATGGGCAGCAGAACACATAGTGCAATACAGACAGCAGTGATAATGGATTTTTTTACGTAAGACATTTTAATCATAGTTAATACCTCTCTTTTTTATTATTTTTTTGATTTTCTTTAAATAAATAAGTAAGTAAATACATAGTATTGTGTAATACACATAAGGAAGCAGGATATTAATACAGCTCGATCCTGCAAGGGAAGGGAGGGTGCTTTTTTGGAAGTTCGTTTTCCTGCTTTGCGGTATCCCCGGGCCTCCATCGCCTGGGCCAGCTCATCTGCGCGTCGGAAAGCAGATAAAAAGACCGGGATTACAAGAGGGAAAAGGGCGGAAATCCGTTGTTTCAGCCGTTTGCTTTCAAATCTGGCACCGCGGGCAGTCTGTGCCTTTTTGATAGTTTCAATTTCTTCAAACAGTGTGGGAATAAAGGTAATTGCGGTTCCTATTATCATGGCAATATCATCTGTGGGGATGCGGAAAAGCTTAAGCGGCTTTATTAAATATCCGATTGCTGTGGTTAATGCCATTGGAGCAGTGGTACATGTCAGGATGTTGCCCAATATCATAACCATTATCACGGTTACCACCACATGGGTGCCCTGCAGGATGCCGCCTTTTGATAAATGGAAGATACCCCATGACCAAATCGGGCTGCCATCATCAAAAAACAGGGCGTTCATCAGAAAAATAGTCAGGAAAAACAACCAGGTTCTGCGGATGGAGGAAAAAGCAGCCGCCAGGGGTATCTGCCCCAGGTATATGAGGATGAGCATAATCCCCAGGAGTAACAGGTAATTAAGGGGAGAAGATGCGGTAACAAGGGTCGCCAGTATAAAAAACAGGCAGAGCAGTTTGGTCCTGGCATCCAGTTGGTGGATACAGCTTTTTCCTGGAAGAAATTTACCGGTCAGGGGGTATTTCATCAGCTGTCACCGCCTTTCTGTTCTCAATAGGATCTTCGTTTCCTATTGCCGTGCAATGAGAGACAAGTGAATGTAGGAAGGAATCATATCTTACAGCCTCTTTGGAAAGGTGAATGCCCTGCTGACGAAGCAGCCAGGTTATCCTGCAGGGGTTACTGGTATCTAGATGATGCTGTTCCATAAAGGGAATGTCATGGAATATTCTGTTGGGAGTATCATCCAACAGTATTCTGCCATTCTCCATAACCAGGATACGATGGGCATATTCTGAAAGTGCATCTGCATTATGGGAGACCATGATAATAGTGATCCCTTCCTTATTCAGTTTGTGCAGCAGTTTCAGAAAGGATTCTCGTCCCCTGGGGTCAAGCCCTGCAATGGGTTCGTCCAGAATGAGAATCCGAGGCTTACAGGCAAGTACGCCTGCAATGGCAATCCTGCGTTTTTCACCTCCTGACAGGGCCAGAGGGGATTCTCTCTTGATATCTTCATAAATAAAACCCATGAATGTGAGTACCTGACGGACACGTTGTGTTACCTCTGCTTTTGAAAGACCGCTGTATTTCAATCCAAAGGCTACATCCTTTTCCACAGTCGTTTCAAACAGCTGTGTTTCGGGGTACTGGAATATAATTCCGATAGTTTGTCTCAGCAGGTTTTTGTCATAGCTTTTGCTATGAATGTCATCACCCTGGATCAATATCTGTCCTTCCGATATGGGAAGCAGACCTGCAATTGCCTGTATCAGGGAACTTTTCCCGCAGCCGGTCTGTCCCATGATACCCACAAATTCCCCGTCTTCAATATGCAGACTTACGTTTAAAAGGGCATTTATTGCCTGGGCAGTTCCATCCTGCCAGGTTAGAGATACATTTTTCAGTGTAATCGACATAATTCCTCAACCAACTCCTCATTTGTCAGCGGACAGTTTTTTAGTGTGATTCCAGATGCTTTTAAATCCTCATATACTCTGACCGGGAATGGGGGAAGAAATCCCACGCGGTCCAGCAATTCCCTGTCTGTAAGGATTTCCCGGGGAGAACCACAGGCTGCAATCTTACCATCCTGCATCAGACAGACCTTGTCGGCATGGACGGCCTCTTCTACATAGTGGGTGATCATAATGACGGTTTTTTGATCCCGGGTATGCAAATCATGTATGGCGTTCAGTACCTCTTTCCGGCCTTCCGGGTCCAGCATGGATGTACACTCGTCAAAAATCAGGATGTCAGGGGAAAGAACCAGTACTCCGGCCAGTGCTGCCCGCTGTTTTTGACCGCCGGACATGGTATGGGGAGAGCGCTTTTCAAAACCTGAAAGACCAGCTCTCATCAAAGCCCGGCTTACCTGTGCCGGAATCTCATCCGCAGACACCTCATAATTCTCCAGACCGAAAGCAATATCCTCTTCCAGTACGGAGGAGACAAACTGATTGTCCGGATTTTGAAATACCATACCGCAGCATCGGCGCAGCTTCCAGATATCCTTCGGGTTACTGACATCAATTCCCGCTACTCTAAGCTGACCGTCCTGCAAGGGAAGGAGAGCATTAAAAAGCTTGGCAAGTGTGGATTTGCCGCTTCCGTTAAGTCCCAGAAAAGCCGTCAGACTGCCGGGCTTAACTGTAAGGTCTATTTCTTGCAAGACCAACCTGCCGTATTCATAACGAAAATTAATATCTTTGCCCTCTATAGCGAACATCTTAGTATACCTCCTTCAGAAAAGAGTCTTTGCAATCTTAAGGCATAAAAAAGCCATGAAGAAAAGACTCTTTCAAGAGTGCAATTACCTTCATGGCAATTATGTTTATTATGTAGAACAGGAATGTGGATAATTCAAAACTTAAAACAATCCCTTCAGGGATATTGGCTTCTTCCTGAAACCGGTCTCTATATAATATGTACCATAGGTTTGACAGAAAAGCAATATCTAAAAGTCATAATTGTGCAATTATTCTTTTAGCATCAGTGACACTCTGCTTTGAATCACTGCGGCAACTTCTTTTGCAGATTTATCCCCCATAAAAAAGGCCATCACTTCTTCGCTGATAATACTACAGTATGCGCTTCCAGAATCATAATCGCGGTTTAAGTCTAAATAGGCATTATCTACAAGATACCTCATAGCTTCCCTGTCTGCCTCTGTCACTACCGGAAATACAGCAGGTTCACGGGTAAGTGGATTCAGCCAAAGCTGTTCGTCTGCCTGATCGAAATATCTCTCCCGAAAACTATCATTTATCTTCTCTTCAAATATGTCTATACGCGGCGAATATATATATGCATACCCTTCATAACCCTGGAGCATATTAGTCTGGTGTTCTTCAGAAAGCAGATATTCCAGGAACGACCAGGCTTCCTCTTTGTATACGGATGCGCTGTTGATACTGAAAACACGTGTTGCGTTCATAATAAAATGAGGAGTTCTGCTTTGGTTGGGAAATCCCACCAAGCTTCCAAATCCTTCTAATGCCTCCCTGTAACCTGTATAATCATCTATGGAAGTAATAAAAATAAAATTGGAAACTAAATACTCCCGGTTCATAAATCTTTCATGGTTAAAGTCATAATTTGTGTTTTTTTCCCCTTTGAACTTCTCTATCCCTTCCAACAGGGAAATAAAACGGTCACTGTCAAAATAGCATTCTTTCATCTCCCAATTTATAAAACTGTCCATATCAGCTTTTAACAGCAACTCCAACAAAATGATTATCTCACTGCCATAAGCTTCAATGGGGATATCAGGATTTGCCTCCGCAAGTCCTAATAACTCTTCGGGAGTCCATCCCATGTCCAGTGCCATGTCTTTCTCTGCTACTGCCAGCACAGACACTGTAAACTCTGGAATAACAAAAAGCAGTTTTTCATTATAAGTACAACTTCTGATGACACTCGGAAGCAGGTCTTCTTCCTGAACCAGTGTACTTGCATCCATGTAGGGGGACAAATTCTCCAAGATGCCCTTATTGGCAAGGACATCCTTTTGCGCTTGCGACAGTTCCAGTAGATCAGGGCCCTCACCTTTCAGCAGTGCCATATAAAGCTCATCCAGGCTATAATATATTATTTCTATCTGGTGATCCTGACTTTTCCTGTTGTACCACATGACTAATTTTCGATTAAACTCCTCGTTCGATGTTTTTGTGATTCCCAGCGTGATTGTCTGCATGGCAGGAATCTCATTTTCGGGTTTTACTTCTATCAACACTTGCCTGTAGGATTGGTCTGATGAAGCAAGGGCTACAGCAAATACCCTTTCATCATCCAAAATGGATACATGCTCCACATACTCACCGGACAGACTTATATGAGGGGCTGTCCATTTTAACAGGATTAACAGCTTTTTCTCTACAGGGTCGTATCGCCACAGGGTATCCGAAGAAGATATAAGGAATCCCTGCCTGTACCCATCCATGACAGAAATCCTGGCATACGAAGGCATGGAATTCTCACCATATATTATGTGAATATCCTCCTCCAAGGAATCTCCCTTCAGATCAATGGTGACTGGATTATCGAGGCTCTTACTTTCCCAATCCAGCTTTTGGTAAAGCATTTCACCGTCATCTATACTATAAACATAAATACCGTCTTCTCCAGCATTAACGACTCCTGAATTGTAGTCAGCCGTTCCCTCAAACTCTATTGTACCAAGGAAAGTGCCGTCCTTGTCAAACAGGAATAATATATTATCGGATACGCAGTAAAAACAGACCTGCCCCTGCACGGAGACCGCTCCATCCGAAATATTAAGCAAGATTCGCCGGGCCTCAAGCTGCATCCTCTCATCAGCTTCTGCTTCAAGCAGACCTATTTCCTCAAAACTCCCTGTGTCCGAAAGGTATACCAGGCTGCCATCAGCAGCATTTTTTTGCAGGTAGATCCGGTCTGAAATTTCATCTGTATAGAGGAAATAGAGATTACCGCTCTCATCCCCGGTAAAATGGATAAGGGATTGCTCCGGAGAGGTGAACTGTATAATTCCCTCTCTTTCTCCTTCCCTGGGCCAGGCAAACACTTCTGCAATTATTCCTTCTCCCCCTTCTCCGGGAGCTCTCTGAATATAGTAAAATGTTTCCCCTATCAGAAGAGACCGGAACATATCGACTCCTGTGTATTCGCTTCCAGAGGAAGCAACATGAACACTGCTGTCTGAATCATCAGGTGTATCTGCAATATCAGAATCCACACTGCTGCAACCAGACAGAAAGATTAGGGTTATCAGTAAAATAAATAGCTTTTTCATAATTCTCCCTTATTCATCAAACTATAATTAATTATATCATAATGCATAACACCGGCGAAAATAAATATCTAGCCGCAGGATGAACTGTTACAATTGCTGCAATCGCATATAGTCTTCTTTCGCATGATAAGAGCTGCGCACCAAAGGTCCGCTTGCTGCGCATGGTATTCCAATCCTTATTGCCTCTTCTTTATACTGTAAAAAGCCATCCGGATGAACATATTCTCTAACTTTATAGTGCAAAGCAGAGGGCTGCAGATACTGTCCGATTGTAACCATATCACAGCCGGCCTGTTGTAATCTCATTAACAGGGCAGATACCTGCTCCCGGGTTTCTCCAAGACCCACCATAAATCCTGACTTTGTATAAACAGTATTTTTTATCTGTTTTGCACGGGTCAGCAATTCAATGGAACGGTCAAAATCGGCCATTGGTCTGACCAAATCATATAGTCCGGGCACTGTTTCCACATTATGGTTTAAAATATCCGGGGATGCCTCCATTACTGTTGTTAATGCTTCCATGGAGCCTTTGAAATCAGGAATTAAAACCTCTATGGTAATATCAGGAGATGTTGTTCTCACAGCTTCAATTGTCCTGACAAAATGCCCGGCACCGCCATCCGGCAAATCATCTCTGGTTACTGATGTAATCACCACATGTTCCAAACCCATCTCTTTTACTGCATTTGCCACATGAAAGGGCTCCCTGTCATCAACAGGTTCCGGCTGATCCTTTGTCACCTGACAAAATGTACAATTTCTGGTACATCTCTTTCCTAATAACATAAACGTTGCAGTTCCGCTTTTAAAACACTCCCCCTGATTCGGGCATCCTGCTTCAGCGCAGACACTGTTTAAATTGTTCGCCTGCAGAATCCGGCTCACCTTTCCGCATTGGGATTTCCCTTTTTCTATTTTCAGCCACTCCGGCTTTCTCAGATACGCCATAACCATCTCACCTCCCTGATATAAAGTAACAGTTTAGCCTGGCAGCTAAACTGTTACTTCAGATAAAAGCAGACACCAATTCTTCTGCACTTATTTTCCCAAAATACATCTGAACCGGATAAAGGCTGAGTGTCCTTCTGATTGCCTCCTCTTCATAAAGAATCCCTTTTAATCCCTGTTCAATCACATGGGGATCTCCGTCACCGAAAAAATCCCCATATATTCTTGTATTCGCTATCTTCCCCTTTTCTATATCCAGAAAAACCTCAACAATTCCTCCTGAAAACTTTGTTTCTTTTCTTAGATCAAATTTCGGGTTCTGTCCGTAAATCCACTCTTTTGCGGCATGTTTCATAAGGGAGCGTTCCTTCACCTCCTGCCACTGTTCCCTGCTTAGCTTATAATCCTTGGCATCTGGCATTTCTCTCTTCACTGCATGAAACAAAAAATGCCGGAATTCTTCTATCTTCATTTTTACATCCATGTGCTCACTGATGTTGGTTACCCTGCTTTTTACAGAAGAAACGCCTTTGCTTTTTAACTTAATCTCTCTGACATTTAATGCTTTCTCCAGCTCATCGGTATTTGCTTCATACATCAGCGTTCCATGATGCAGAAGCTTTTCCTTATATCTGCACTGTGCATTCCCGGAAAATTTTTTTCCTTTGATTGTCAGGTCATTTCTGCCTGAAAACTCGGCTGGAATCCCCAGGCTTTTCAATGCTTTTAAAATTGGATCTGTAAATCCCAGAAAATCAGAAAAATCCTTCCTGCCATTACAGCTGATAAAGGTAAACATGATATTACCTTCATCCGTAAATACCGTACCGCCGCCGGTTATTCTCCGGACAATCTTTATTCCCTGTTCCATAGCATAGGGCATATTGATTTCACTGTAGGCATTTTGGTTTTTCCCTAAAAGAATTGCCTTATCATTTCTCCAGAGCATAAAACAGTCTTCCTCTGTGGAATCCATTAGCCATTCTTCCAATGCATGGTTTTGATAAGGATCTGTGTTATTATTTTCTACAAACAACATGTATTGCAGTTCCTTTCGTTTCCTCTATTGCTTCTGTTACACCTTCCGTAAAAGAAGGGTGGGGGCGGATTACTGCAGAAAGCTGTGAAATTGTCAATTTGTTTGCAATTGCCGTACTTAGTTCACTAATCAGATCTGTTGCCCTTGCGCACATCAGCTGTGCACCAAGAAGCACCTCTGTTTCTGCATGAAATATTAATTTTATAAATCCTCTTTCTTTATTTTCAATTACGGATCTGCCATTCCCTGCCATGCTGAACTTGCCGGTTTTTACGGCAATTCCCTTTTCTTTTGCCATTGATGCATCCAAACCAACGGATGCAATTTCCGGATCTGTATAGATACAGGAGGGTACTGTATGCAAATCAATGGCAGGCGTTTTTCCACTGATATGGGAAATGACATTGCACGCCTGGGCTGATGCCATATGTGCCAGCTGAATGCCGCCCCGGATAACATCTCCAATTGCATAAATCCCCGGAATACTGGTTTCAAAATGTTCGTTTACTGCCAAACCTCCTTCGGACAAAGCGGATACCTCGCCTTGAAAGAGTCCTTCCGTATTTGCCCTGCGTCCTGCGGATACCAGTACAGCTTCTGTTTCTAAAATATACGGCTTCCCTTTTTGTGTAAAATAACAAAGCAAACCATTTTTGCCCTGTTCCAGTTTTTCTACTGCTGCAGAGGCAAATACTGTAACACCTTTCTTTTTCAAAATCATACTCAGATTCTGGGAAATTTCCCGATCCATGGTTGGAAGCAGCCGTTCCATGGCTTCGATTATAGTTACCTTACATCCCAGAGAACTAAAAATAGAAGCAAACTCAACGCCAACTACTCCGCCGCCGATAACAATCAGGTTTTTATAATCTGTTCCCGGTTGGTCCAGCAATTCATTACTGGTTAAAACGCCCGGCAAATCAATTCCTTCGATTGGCGGTCTGAAAGGCTGGGAACCGGCAGCAATTAATATATTTTTTGCATTTAGTTCTATCCTTTTATCATCTGTAGTGACTGCCACCGTATTTTTATCAATGATGCTTCCGGTTCCTCTTATCACATCGATTTTATTTGAGGATAGTAAAAATGCAATGCCAGTTCTAAGCTGTGTGACGACATCATCTTTTTTGGCATACATTTTTTTAATATCATAGGAGGTTTGCTCTATGGAAATCCCCAACTCCCCGCATTTTAAAATTTCTTCGTATAAATGACTGGTATGCATTAATGTTTTTGTTGGTATACATCCCCTGTTTAAACAGGTTCCTCCCACATGATCACGTTCGACCAGGGCAACACGCATTCCGGACTGGGCGGCTCTGATGGCAGCTACATATCCTCCGGGTCCGGCACCAATTATTATAAGGTCATATTGTATCAGCATAATTTCCTCCTGTTATGGTTTAGCCGCGAAGAATCGGATTCCTGGCTGCATTCACTTCATCAGGTCTTCCGATTACAGTGGTTTCCGGTTTCTGATGGATTCTTTCCGGATCTTTCATCGCTTCCTGATAGATAGAAATAAAGATTTCCGCAGCCTGATCAAGCATTTCCTTTCCTTCGGTTTCCGTCGGTTCTATCATCAGAGCTTCCGGAATAATCAGCGGGAAATAAACAGTAGGAGGGTGGATTCCCTTATCCAGCAGCGCCTTGGCAATATCCATGGCTGTTACATGGCTCTCTTTTGCCTCTTTCTCCATGGTAAGAACAAATTCATGCATGCATATTCCTTTGTTTACCACATGATAGCATGTACTGAGCTTTTTCATCAGATAATTTGCATTCAGTACCGCATGCGCAGCGCCTTCAGCAATTCCTTCTCTTCCCAGTGTATGAATGTAAGTCAGGGCTCTTAAAACCACCAGGAAATTCCCATAAAAGGACTTCACTTTTCCTATGCTGTCCGGGCAATCATAAACCTGTTTTAAAGTAGCACCCTCCGTCACAATGTGAGGCTTTGGCAGATACTTTGCCAGAAATGATTTGCATCCCACTGCGCCGGAGCCAGGACCGCCTCCTCCGTGAGGGGTGGAAAATGTTTTATGTAAATTCAGATGAACACAATCAAAGCCCATATCACCCGGGCGGACAACCCCCATGATAGCGTTCAGATTAGCGCCGTCGTAATATACCAATCCACCTGCTTCATGCACAATCTTTGTTATTTCCAGAATATCCTTCTCAAAAATACCCAGGGTATTGGGATTGGTTAACATAAGACCTGCGGTGTCATCCCCTGCCGCAGCACGCAGCTTAGCCAAATCCACACAGCCATCTTCACCGGATTTTATATTGACTACCGTCATTCCCGCCATGACAGCGGTTGCCGGATTGGTTCCATGTGCAGAATCGGGAACAATAATTTTTGTGCGTCTGGTATCGCCGTTTGCTTCATGATATTTTTTAAACAGCATGATGCCAGTAAGCTCTCCATGTGCACCGGCCGCCGGCTGGAAGGTCATTGCATCCATTCCTGTAATTTCACAAAGATATTTTTCTGCTGAGGATAATACCTCCAGGCACCCCTGGACAGTATGATCGGGCTGAAGAGGATGTATTTCCGTAAATCCCGGCATGGAAGCGGTCACTTCATTAATTCGCGGGTTGTATTTCATTGTACAGGAACCCAGTGGATAAAAGCCATTGTTCACGCCATAAGTTCTTCTTTCCAGGGCAGAATAATGACGGCTTACATCGTTTTCAGAAAGTTCAGGGAGATTTAATTCCTGTACTCTCTGAAATTGCACAGAAGGCTTTACAAGTGCTACATCGCATTCGGGAAGGATATGGCTTTTTCTGCCTGTTACACTTTTTTCAAATAGTAGTTCCATTATTCGCCACCTCCCTGATCAAATGGATCAAACGATCCATATCTTCTTTTCGGTTCATTTCCGTTGTACACCACAATATGCCATTCTCAACCGGCAGCCCTCCAAGAATTCCATTTTGCTCCAGATGTTCCATTAACATCTTGACATCCACAGGAGATTCCGTCACAAATTCATGAAAAAATTCTCCTGTATACTTTAGAGAAAATCCGGCTTTTTCAAGTTCATCTGCAAGATAATGTGCTTTTGACATACATTGGTATGCCGCTTCCTGCATGCCCTCCGGTCCCATAACCGCCATATAAACTGCAGCAGTCATGGCACATAGCGCCTGATTCGAGCAGATATTGGAAGATGCCTTCTCTCTTCGGATATGCTGCTCACGTGCCTGTAATGTCAGCACATAGGCACGGTTTCCCCTGGAATCAAAAGTTTCTCCTACGATACGTCCGGGAAGCTTTCTGGTCATTGCCTTTGTTGCCGCCATAAATCCCAGATAGGGACCGCCAAATCCCAAATGCATCCCTAAGGGCTGACCTTCTCCCACCGCAATATCTGCCCCGCATTCTCTCGGCGTCTTTAGTATAGAAGCGGCTATAGGGTTTACACCCATAATATATTTCGCGCCTTTTTCATGTATAAGCGCTCCTGCTTCTTCCACCTCTTCCAGCATGCCAAAATAATTGGGACTCCCAATATATACACAGGCAGTTGTCTCATCCAGCATATTCTTAAGCGCAGACAAATCGGTTTTCCCATCCTTTACAGGAATCAGCTCCATCCCGGTTCCGGCTGACCAGCAATAGGTACGGATTGTCTCAATTACATCAGGATGAGCCGCCGCTGATATCAACGCTTTGGTTCTTTTTCTTTCCCGGCACATTGCCACTGCTTCCGCTGCCGCTGTTGCGCCGTCATATACCGAGGCGTTGGAGGCACTCATACCTGTCAGTTCACATATCATTGTCTGATATTCAAAGATCGATTGGAGGATTCCTTGTGAGATCTCTGCCTGATAAGGAGTGTATGCAGTTAAAAACGTTTCTTTTGACACCACTGTGTCTACAATTGCCGGTATGTAGTGGCGATATGCTCCTGCACCTCTGAATATGACCGGAAATATATGATTTTTATCAGCTGTTTTCTTCAGCATATCATACACTTCCATCTCTGCCCTGCCCTCAGGAATATCCAGATTATTATGAAGAAGCAGATGACCGGGAACCTGCCCATATAACTCGTTCATTGATGACAGCCCAATCTCTTCCAGCATTTCACGTGACTGTGACTTAGTTGAGGAAATATAGTTTCCCATGGTTTACTCTCCTTTTCCCACCGGGCCATCTTATAAAGCCCTTCTTATTATTCCTCTTCTCTGCAAAATGCCTCATAAGCATCTGCATCCATCAGTTCAACCATTTCGCTGATTTCAGAAATTTCCACAAGCCAGGTTCCATACGGATCCTCATTTATAAGCTCAGGTGCATCCAATACCTCCTCATTAATTAAGGATACCATTCCCGTAGCAGGTGAATTTACATCAGATACTGCCTTTACACTTTCTACATCCGCATAAGCTTCTCCTGCCGTCACTTCATCATCCTCTTCTGGAAGATTCACATATACCAGACTGCCAAGAGAATTCTGAGCAAAGTCGCTAAGACCTGTGCGGATTCTGTTTTCCTCCATTATTTCAACCCATTCATGGGTCTTTGTGTATTTTAAATTACTTGAAATATTCATTTTTGCTCCTTCTGCCTGCTTTAACAGGCACTCAATCTTCAGGGAGTTTGAAATATACTTTTTCAACCTTCCAAACATACCGCCTCTGACGGCACAAATAGTCCTCACGATAACCCAGAAGAATATAAAAATGAAATTCCCATGGATTTCATTTTTATATTCTTCCAAGACGAGACTTAGTTTAACTTAGGAGGCGTCTTTTGACTCCTTAGTTAAACTTCTCGTCTTATATTCGGGAAATTTTGTAAAATGGCAAAGGAACTATTTCAACCGGTATTTTCCTTCCCCTTACTTCTGCCTCTGCCGCCGTTCCTGCCGACGCATATTCCTTATTAATAAGAGCCATGGCATAAGACCCTTTCAGATACGGACAAAAGGTTCCCGATGTGGTTTCCCCAATTTTCTCATCTTCTATGTAAACACTGCAGTGCTCACGTACAATCCCTCTTCCGGTAACTTTTAACCCAACTCTTTTTATTTTCGGTTCTCCCCGTTCAGCAATCCCCATTTTCCCGATAAAATCTTCCTTTTGCATCTTAACACCAAAGGCAAGACCTGTTTCCAGGGGGCTGATGGTTTCATCCATTTCATGCCCATACAGCGGCATCGAAGCTTCTAAACGCAGGGTATCTCTTGCTCCTAATCCACAAGGAATCAGTCCGTCTTCCTTTCCTGCTTCCAAAAGAGCATTCCAGATACCGGGTGCATCTTCAGGCCTGCAATAAATCTCAAACCCCTGTTCACCGGTATAACCGGTTTGTGATACCAGACACTCTGCACCGGCAACCAACATGCTCCTGTTAAAAGTATAATACTTTGCCGGTATCTCCTCTTTTTTTGCAGCTTTAGCAAGAATTTCTTCAGCTTTTGGTCCTTGTATTGCAAGCTGTGCATAAGAATCCGAAAGGTCTTCCAAGGTCACATCTCCCTTCAGATGCTTCTTCATCCATTCCACATCCTTGTGACGGTTCGCCGCATTAACAACGATGAAATACCTGTCGGCAGCCATACGGTAAACAATCAAATCATCAACAACACCTCCGTTATCATTGCACATGAGGCTATATCGGACACCTCCGTCCCGCATGTTGGTAAAGTCATTAGTGTAAAGGTTATTGATGTTAATAAGAGCATCCGGTCCCGAAATGATAACTTCTCCCATGTGTGACACATCAAAGAGACCGGCCTGCGTTCGTACTGCCATGTGCTCTGCGATCAAATCCTTATATTGGACCGGCAGCAGATACCCGGCAAAGGATACCATCTTTCCGCCGGAAGCCACATGACATTCGTACAAAGGTGTTTTTAATTCCACTTTCTCTACGTCCTTTCGTTTTATATTTTACTTCCATAAAGCAAAAAAAGACAGAGACACCCATAAAGTGCGTCTCCGTCCTGTAACCTGAAAGATTCTTTCCGCGATGGGAAATTGCTTCTTCGGTGTCATAATGAAATCATTATCATGTATGACTTTCCAGAGTGTCGTCCAATTCCGGTCCTTTTGCCTGAGAGTTTCTCACGCTGGTCCCCTTCGGCGCCATATCACCAGATATTCTGCAATATGGTCTCTCCCGAAATTATCAATCGA
>Ga0153941_1000191_pt1 | contig 28894 bp, 30 predicted proteins | sample TSNJ025MetaG_FD_104733 | JGI IMG/M metagenome (GOLD analysis project Ga0153941, IMG submission 104733) | Attine ant fungus gardens microbial communities from New Jersey, USA - TSNJ025 MetaG | ecosystem: Host-associated > Fungi > Mycelium > Unclassified | place: USA: New Jersey, Brendan T. Byrne...
ATACTGATAATAGATGACAGCCAGGATGTCCTTGATTACTTTAACCATATTTTGACAAGTTTTGACATAGAATGTGACACAGCCAATAATGGCACTGACGGTATCACCCTGTTCCAAACTGCAAAGAAGCAGATGCAACCCTATGAGCTTGTCTTTATTGACTGGGTGATGCCGGGTAAAAACGGACTGGAAACAGCGCAGATCATCATGGAGAACGCTGCTGAGGATACTACTGTTATCATCATCTCTGTGAGTGACCATGCAGATATTGAGAAGGACATGGCAGCTGCCGGTCTGAAACATTTTCTTGCAAAACCGGTTCTGCCCTCCGTTATCTATGACACGGTGGTGCGGCTGACAAATCATACCCTGGTCATAGAAACCAAAGATGAACAAAAACAGAAGCACTGGCAGAATAAAACACTCCTTCTGGCAGAAGATATTGATATTAACCGGGAAATCATCATCGCTTTACTGGAAGATACCGGTATCGCAATTGAATGTGCTGAAAATGGACAACAGGCAGTGGACATGTTCCGGCTCTCCGACGGCAGATATGACCTCATTCTGATGGATATCCAAATGCCCATTCTGGACGGTATAGGCGCAACCCGCACCATCCGAAGCCTTACCCATATTCCCGATGCCGCTTCCATCCCTATTGTGGCTATGACAGCTAACGCATTTAAAGAAGACGTTATCAGCTGTCTGAACGCAGGCATGAATAATCATGTGGCAAAGCCGGTTGAATATAATCTTCTAATGGATGCGCTTACGGAATATCTGGGGGATTAGGCTGTGCCTGATTCCTTAGCCATTAGAATTATATAAAGCCGTATAATAAAAGCAGAAAATGAAAACATGCGGAATAAATAATTATGAAGATTAAATTTGGAACGGGAGGTTGCTGCTGCATGAATGGAATTATAGAAAGATTACCAAAAGATGTGCAAACTGACCTGCATCTCTTAATTAATCAGTTAGATAATTTTTCTCTAAAGGATAATATTTGCAAAATGATATTATTTGGAAGCTTTTCTAAGAATACCTTCAGACCGGACAGCGATTTGGATATAGCACTTGTCCTAAAAAAAATCCCGAGAGATCGAAGAGAATATATCTATTGCTTTGACATTGAAAGGGATTTAAATTTAATTCTTTGTACGGAAGAAATTTTAGAAACTGGAAAGTATGTGTTTGATTCTATAAGAAAAGAGGGTGTGATTATATATGAAAACGTATAAAGACTATGCAGAAGATGATTTGAAGGAAGCAAAAATTTTAGTGGCGTTTGAAATGTGGAATAAAATTGGCAGAGCGAGCGCACAATGTGTAGAAAAAATCCTTAAATATCACCTGGAACAAAATCATTTGCTTACCTCTGAACTTAGCAGGACACATAATTCCAAAAAGCTCTTAAGAGCTATTGGCAATGATGATAATGAATTACGTAAGAAGGTTTCTTTAGTTGCTGATTATTACTTTACTACTAATTATCCCGGAGATGATTCCTATGATCTTGATGAATCATTGGCTTTGGAAGCTATTTCAATAGCTGAAGAAATTATGGGATTTGTTTTAGGATATGATGAGTTTATGTAAGAGGGTGAGGACGCATCATTGTTTTGTATAACACAGTGTGCAATGTAGATGCGTCCACCCTTATATCATTATTGTATTCAGATAGCAATCGATTGTGTTACATTATAGCACAGATGCTCAGGATAAACGCATCAATTTATGGATATGTAATTCTCCCGATTAATGATATAATAATCTGCCATATTATTATCAATAATTAACTGCTTTGTTATCCTGAATCCAAGCTTACATAATATCCTGGCTGATGCAGCATTTTCTGCATATGTTGTGGCTGCATATTTGTTGTGTTTGAAGTTGCTGAATAAATATCGTAATACAGCTTCAGCTGCTTCATACCCATATCCACATCCCCAGCTATCCTGACGAAACCCGTAGAACAATTCATTTTCATCTAATTCTTCCGACCATCGGAAACCGCAATAACCCATGTACTGATCATTTTCTTTGTCTGCTATTGCAAATTCAGCCCATTCATCTGAAAATGCCATGGCGCAATCCTCTTTAAATAATTGCAGGCGTTGGTCATAACCCAGCCGGGTGATACCGCCTGTATACTTTTTTGCAATTGGATCTGTCATCATTTCCCAGAATCTGTCAAAATCTTTATACTCATGTTTTCTTATGAATAAATGTTTCGTTTCAAAAGTCATATAAATAATGATTACCTATCCTTTCACAATTGATTTAACTTAGTTCCAATAGCTGCTTTATTCTCTTTCCTATATGCTTCTCTATCGCTGCCAATCGTTCTTCGGGCAGGTTAATATGAGGATGGCTTTTAAATTTGAACCCAATTAATTTCCGAAGCTGCTTCATCTGTATTTTACCCAAAACTTCCTTGCAAATAGTCTCAAAAGAGACATTCCCATAAGCCGGACTGCGGGTTTTTTACATATTTGTCCAGATCAGCAATATCCTCCAACATGGCATAATTGAAAAGTGAGAGACCATTATCAAAAATAGGCGCAGGGGCTATAATCCTTCCTGTGTGATTATCCCTAAGCACGCCCCTATACAGCTACATTATGGGTGAACATCCTTTGATATATGCCTTCCTGTTATGTTCGGGTCATTTACATCTTCCATTAATGCCAGCTGGTCAATTCTCTATCTATAACATCCGCAAACCGTTGAATCACTGTATTGTCCATTTTCATTTCCGGGTTGGCATACGCTTCTTTACGACATTGAATAGCTCTACGCATCGCATCAGTATCAGGACATAGTCCGTTTTCCAATGCCCACTCTCCAGCAGTGGTCTTAGCGATGATTTTACCTGTTCGGAGTGTATAAATTCCTCTTGCAATATCTAAGAGCCAACCGACTGTATTACCGTATTTTCGCGCCAGTTTAACATGATTGGCAATATCATCACGCATCTGCGCATAAGTTGGATAGGTCATTTTATTACGTATATCAACACCATGAAGACGGATTCCTTTATCCAGAAGCTCTGCCATACCAAAACTATCCATCCTGTAACTATTCGTGATACGCTGGCCGCTTGTTCCCCAATACACCGCCCGCTCATTTCTTCCATTCAGAAAAGCATCAGCAGAAAGCATACCGCCCTCAAACAAGCGAAAATATGGATTGCCTGGATAACATTCCAGCAAACTCTGTCGAAGCATCACTAATTTATCTGTTTTCTGTTCGTTGATTACGCTTTCGGTCAGAACAACTATGTCAATATCACTCCATCCAAGATGAAAATCGTCAAGCACAATCGAGCCGAAAAGATAAATAGATGGATTATTGTCATCAAGAATAGAGACAATTTCATTTTTCATGATTTGGATAGCTTCGTCAAGTAACATTATCTGTCCTTTCTTTCTCCTGCAAACCTCTGGATAGTGGCTATGATTAGTAAACTCATAATACATTGCAATATAAATATTAACATATTCAAAAGTAAAAAGCTACGTTTTCGCGGTTAAAAACCGATAATAAATATCCGTAGAAAATTAACATATAACCAGATCTATGAAACAAAGGATTGCTATCTGCAGATTCAATAAGTTATTTATATTGTAAAGATTCAACTTTTACGGTAAAATGTGAATAATGAGAGGAGAGTTGTCATGGAATATCAAGAAATACCACCACTAATAAAAGTAACAGAGCGGCGCAATATGTCAGTTGGAGAATTGGTAGCAGCTTTACAGGAATATTCTCATAACAGTGTAGTTCGACTTAGCATTTCTAATGAAACAAGGCAATTCCTGGAAATTAAAGACATTACTCCAGTCGTGGAAATGGATACAAATAAAATCCACCCTGTATTGAATATTGATAAAGTGAAAATTGAACGGTTATAATATCGAAAACGAGGTTGCTATATGATATATTTTACGGCAGATTTGCATTTCTATCACGAAAATGTAATCAAACATGCGAATCGCCCTTTTTTCAGTGTAGAAGAGATGAATAATGTACTGAAGCAGAACTGGAATAAAACAGTTCGCCCAAATGATGAAATCTACATCTTGGGCGATGTAACCATGAAGGGCTCTGTTTATGCTGCAGAAATATTGCAACAGCTCAATGGACGCAAATATCTGATAAAAGGAAACCATGACCGCTTTGTAGACCAGGCAGGATTTGATAGAAGTCTTTTTGAATGGATCAGGGATTACCATATGCTAACCTACCAGAACCAACGGTTTATATTATTCCACTACCCCATAGAAGAATGGAATCACTCATTCCGGGGTTCTATCCATCTGCATGGGCATCAGCACAATAACAAATCATACAATTATCAGAATCTCGAAAAAGGAATGTACCGTTTTGATGTTGGTGTTGATGCAAATGATATGTTTCCGGTAAGTATTGAGGAGATAATTACATTCTTTCAGAAAATATAATAACCGATATATAGTTGTTGCAGACTACATATCGGTTTATTACTATATAACCATGCGTCACTGATTATTATTTTCATGTACGGTCGCACCGGAATGGACCTATTGGGATAACAACTCCTTTTTGCACAAGGGAGGCGTCCAATAATAAAATGTTATTCCGCTGCTCCTTGCTGTATTTTCCATCCAATCATGGTGAAAGTGCGGTGCCATGTGATTCATCTTCTCATCATCTTCAAGTTCTGCCAGATAATCACAAGATTGCGCCAGTTCGGTGAATACGTCACGGTTTGCAGATAATAACATATGCTTGCCTGCAGTTTTTATGGTCAGTCTGCGTCTGGTTTTCCAGTGATCAACGTCATTTTTTATAAAATCGTCACAACAAACAGAAAAATCCTGCTTATTCGACTGCGCTTTGATGGATGCGAGAATATCTTTAGTCTTGAGCCTGCATGTGCAATAGTTACGGAAGATTAAACTATTAAAGAGATTATCCGGTTCAGGGTAGTCTCTCAAAAACTCTTCACTGTGTTCAAATACCATGGGCATATGGATAATCTCGTTTTCGCCAAGGCCACAGGATATCATAAACAAGTCACGAAGCACAGCATAACCGATACTGTTAGAAAATGTATAGTTATGCCCTTTGAACTCCGCAGCGATAATTAACGGACACGGATCCACTGGTGATAGAATGCTTACCTCCCGTCCGCCATGAATGACGGTAGTTTTTCTTGTTAAGCTCAATTTTCTGCCCATACAGTATCACTCCAATCTCAACACTCGTTTAAAGAAACCCCGAAATCCCTCATCCATACTTGATCTGTCTTTAAGCTCGTCAATATCGTAATAATACTTGCCTGTCGCAATATGCACAGACAAACTGTCCAATGGAAAACCTGGCGTTCTCCGAGGATGTGGATTTGCTGTGATAATTAATTCCTCGCTTGCAATATCATCACCCATATATTCGTATACTTCGGTTTCACTCATCACCAGGCAAATTCCATTTTTATATCGCACAGTCATACTGCCGCCAAATCGACCAGCCAGAACGCCATAGTGCTCTAACATTTCCTCATCGTTTAAACATTTGCCGTTGATATTACGCACATGTACACCTGGCTGAATTTCTTCCGGTGCACCTTTGATATAAAGACCCGAATCGCAGGAAAATACCGGTATACCAATAGTCTTGTAATATGCCAAAGCCTTGATTTTAGCATTTTCCAAAGGATCATTACCGTTTTCGTCTATATCGGGAAGCTTCGTTTTTAAGCTATTCAGACCAATTATTTTTATTGGCAGCTCCGTCAAATGTTTCCGCATGGCATTTAGCTTGCCCTCATTGCCAGTACCATATAATAAAGTTATGTCCATGTCTAATCTCCAAATATAATTTCCTTTTTTTGTTCTAAGTAAATACTGATATACCCATCTCTTTTAAAACAATTCATCCAATTCATCAGAGAACATTGGGGGAAAACTCTCCATTATAAATTTTGCATTGGCAGACACATCATCAATACCGCTTACATGTAAAACAGGACAAGGCAGCTTAGCTGACCATTCCTCATGCAGCTGTAAACATCTTTCAGGAGGACTCGCTGTATCATATGTTTTTGCCCATTCCAAAAAAGCAATATGATTTTTGTACATATCCCCACCTTCTGATATTCGATTACCAAATTCATTTAACTCCCGTTTACGTAATCTTTCAATGCGAATATCTGTTGATGCCTGCACAAATACAGCCAAATCCAATAACGAAACAAAAGTATTATCCCATCCGCACATACTGCCTGACATAACAAAATAGGTACATTCTAAAATGTCTTTATTCAGCAGTTCTATACGTTTTGATTTTGGACGGGGTACAGTATATGGAACTGCCGCATCCCTTGACCAATAATAATCATCTAAGTCAAAGTGTTTAAATCCCATTATATTTGCCAACGCTTTTCCGATCGTTGTTGTGCCGGCTCCTGACGCACCAAACACAATAATCCCTCTGGACATGATAGTACCTCCTGTATACGTTAGTTTAGGGTTATTTCTGCATGGCATTTTATAGCAGTTAATTCTTTATCATCTGAAGTTCGCCCTCAGTGTCTTTCGCATGGAAGCCGTACTTTTGATACAGTCCTATAGCGTTTTTGTTTAATATATCAGCCGCCAAAAAGCTTTTTATGGCTCCGTTTTCAGAACCGTAACGTATCGCCTGTTCCATCAGCCTTTTCCCTAATCCCGTACCTTGATAGGCAGGATCAACAGCAAGCTCTCTAATCCAAAGTGTCGTGCCTTCGTTATAAATTGAAACACAGCATAATCCTGCAATCGCTGAATCCTTTCGTAAAATAATAACTTTATTTTCAGTCAGCCATTCTTCGAACCACTCTTTCGATTCACCTTCGAAGCCTCTTGATTGCAGCATGCATTTCCGTGACACGATTGAGACCTCTTCGCACTCTTCCGCCTTAAGATACACAGTCTCGCTAATGTTGTCAAAGTGAGCGGCTGTATCGGCTATGTGATAATTCCAGAAATCGATATACTCACCCCATTCGGTAAATCCCAGTTTCTCCAGCTGTGCAGCAAACTCCCGCGGAACGAAGTGCAGACGCAGTTTACCCGATATATCCGCTGCTATCTTAATAAATGCTTCAAAATCATCCGCAGCAAAATAGAGCATTGCAAGTGTTTTGCTTTTATCATGCAACAGTATTAATTCATCACAATCATACAAAACGTCAGCGTTCTTACAATCCTCATAGTCAATATAGTTCATTGATGAGTATTTATATTTTTTTGACCTCTCTGTTAATACATCAAATGTATTTTTACTAATCATTTTACAATCTCCTTATGATTTATTAAATTATTCCTGCTTCCAAGACAGTTTGGGCAAATAGTGCGGCATTTGTGGCACTTAAACTTAAACTCCTCACCTTCTTCTGTATGAAAAGCGAATGAACTGCAAGCCTGTTGATTCATTTCGGGATTACCTAAAGCTCCGACAGGACAATTATCTATACATAAAGAACAGTCGTCAGGACAAGGATTACCCGTTAATAATTCGTCAGGTTCCATTTCAGTATCGGTCAACACGGCATTAAGCCAAACCATATTTCCATATTCAGGCGTTGTAACAAGGGTATTTCGCCCAATTCGTCCGAGACCGGCGGCTATGGCGCAATGTTTTGCGGACACGATACTGCGCCAGCGATTGGTCTTGGCGTCATATTGATTATGACTAATCGTTCCGGTAGGTACGGCGGTTATACCATGCCGTTCCATCTCTATACAAAATTGCACAGACATTTTATCAAGCATATCGGAAAGCATATTCCTTGTGATTGTATAAGGAATTGTTGTTTTGCAGTGAATTGTCCCTGCAGGAAATGCTTTGGCCATTACCACTACTGATTTACATTGCGGTAAAACATCGCAGGGATGAAAGCCTTCAGGCGCTTCACTAAAGCGGTCTATAGACGCAATACCGCACAGATCGGCACCCAGGTTATATAGAATCTTCTTTACCTCTATTGTTTCCATTTTATATTTTCCTCACTTCCCATTCTTCTTTCAGAATGGAATATCGTACATTATCATACAAGTTAACCATTAAATCAAGCTCGCCAAAAGCATATCCTGGTCAAAGATCCCACAACAAGCTGCAGGGTTTTGACCCTCGCGGGAATGACGCTTTGACTGCTTCCGTGGCAAATCCGGCTTTATCTATTCTGCAGCTTTGAAGTTGTAAAGCGGCTTGATTGTCTTGACGATTTCCACAGTGTCCCCAATATTGGCAATAATTTCTTCCATGGGTTTATATGCAAACGGGGATTCGTCAATGGTGCTTCTGTTTATTGTGGAGGAATAAATCCCCTCCATTGACTTTTCAAACTGTGAAAGTGTGATACTTTGCTTTGCCTTGCTCCTGCTCATCAGGCGTCCCGCACCATGCGGCGCAGAATAGTTCCAGTCGAGATTGCCCTTACCGATACAGATCAGACTGCCGTCCCGCATATTAATGGGGATCAGGACACGTTCTTCCGATTTGGCAGAAATAGCACCTTTTCGTAAAATCATAGATTCCAGATCAATGTAATTATGTATGGTTGTAAACTGCTCTGCTATCTTTAACTTCATTTTTTTTACGATTTCACGCACAATAGCCTGCCGGTTCAATTCCGCATAACGCTGTACAATCGCCATATCATGCAGATAATCGTCAAACAGTTTTCCTTCTGCGAACGCAAGATTTTTATCCACCTTGCGGACTTTGATTTTCTTGAGCGCAGTCTGTATCTCGGTTTCCCGTCCCTGCTTCTTCAGATCGGCAATCAGCTTATCCGCCTCTTTGGATTTACTTTCTAATTCCCGTGCAGCAGCCATTTGATAGTATTCAGCCACTTGCTTTCCAAGGTTACGGCTGCCTGAATGTACAACAAGATAAAGTCTGCCGTCATCATCGCGGTCGAGCTCGATAAAGTGGTTTCCGCCCCCCAAAGTACCCATGCTTAGCTCCGCACGATTCAGATTAACCTGCTTCACAGCTCGCAATGCAGATAAGTTGATTTCATTTATATAATCATGAATCCTGTCCCGAACGGCAAATCCAGCCGGTATATGCTCATGGATTACTTTATCCAGCTTTTGTAGTTCCACATGGCAGTCATCAAGGATAACTGTTTCCATGCCACATCCAATGTCCACGCCAACCAGATTGGGAACAACCTTGTCAGTAATCGTCATCGTAGTCCCAATTGTGCAGCCCGCTCCGGCATGTGTATCCGGCATAATGCGGATCTTGCTGCCAGAGACAAACTCCTGATTCAGAAGATTGATAATTTGCGAAATCGCTTCGTTTTCTATGTTATCTGTAAAGACTTTTGCGGTGTTACATTTACCTTGTAGTTCTATCATTAGAACCCTCCTTTTAACAGCAATCATACTCTGCCCAAGCTGAATCAGTACCTATATTTTCCTACCCATATACAACTGAAAAATATTATTCAGCTTTTGATATCCGCCATATTTTAATATAGCTTCTTTTATTCCCGCATACAGCGCCGCCCTGTTATCATCCGGCAAAGCCCTGTGGTCGGAATATGTTTCGAGAAGCTTGATGTATTCATCTGCACTATACATTCGCTCAGAATGATACAGTTTCATAGTTATATCCTTAAATCCGTATCTATCTAAACTCTCAAACCGGAATCCTCTATAAATCTCTGCGGGTTTCCCAAAATCTTCCTCGGACATCTCCGATATCCTGACCGGTCTTTGATTCGGTTTATAATAACTATAATAATGCTTTTTATAAACTGCCTGAACCTCCTCATAGAGCTCATCGTCGTCAGCCGGAACAGCGTTGTTACGAAACAGAACGAACGATCCGCCACGTTTTAATAAACGGAAAACCTTTGGACATCCTATTTCAGCGTCCACCCAATGAAAAGCGGAAGCTGCATATATCAAGTCATAGCTGTCATATTCCAATGGCACATCTTCAAAGGTTGATGTTATTACATTAAAATTCATATATTCCCTAAACTTATCCAATAGAAAATCCGTCATACCCGCGCCCATCTCTACAGCGGTCACATCATACCCAGCATTGAGGAAAGGAGTTGTTGCTTTTCCTGTACCTGCGCCTATTTCAAGGGCTTTTTTACCTTTTTCATGCCCGGAATATTGGATCGCATCCGAAAATAACTCGCCGGGATAATCCCAACGTATCTTATCGTAACTTACGACAATCTCGTCAAAGTGCGTTCTTTTATCACGTTCCCATCCCGTTCCCACATCAGTTCCCATTCCATCTCTCCTGATATAAATGTTACTTTTCCAAGCTTAGGATCTTCCATACTGTGGAGCATCTCCTATTGTCCTTGTTTTATTATTGATGAATGCCAAAAAATCATCTCTATGCTGTTCGGTTTTAAAAACAGAAAATGGAATGATATACGCTTGCAGAGCATTGACATAAATATAAAATGCCTTTTTGCCGACCGCAATTTTTTCAATTTTTGAATAATTAGTTTTTGCTTCTGATTCATTTGTAGTTTCAACAAAAAAATCTTCATCAAACTGAATCAAAACATCATTTCCATATGGCAGTTTTCCATCCTTTTTAATTGCTTTAAGGGTTAATTTTAAAAATAAGATATCAATGGGCTTAGCAATGAAAAAAAATATAACTGAGATAATCGCAAAAAAGAAAAAATTAATGATTAGTTTTATTGGATTCTCATAAGTTAATATTAAAAATGCAACATAAAATATGGGAGCCAATAGACGCATTATAAGTAAATTCTTTTTACCTGATGGAGAATTAAAACGATGGTATTTATTATATTCCAGGTAATCACTATCGTCCAATTTGAATTCGAATTGATACATTTTTCTTTCCTCATTTTCCAGATGTAAGGTTCTGTTTATGCTATAATCTAAATGGATTATACACTGAAACATGTGATTTATCAACGAAAATCAATAAACACCGTATTTTGATCATATTCCTATCATAAAATAATTCGCTATAATAATAGTCAAAGTGGTAAATTATTGATAATTTAGTGCAAGAAACTGATACACAAATATATGTTCATGCTGGTATAGATGAAGAAGCCGACGAATAAAATGAAAATGGTGTTGTTTGTTGGGTTGAATACATAATAGAGTAGCAGCAATAATTTTAATTGACTGTACAATAACTGAAGCAAGGCATAACTGCCATGCTTCATCCGTAATTTCCACAGTATACTGCTTCATGCTAATGCTTCTCCCTAAACTTTGCAAATACTTCTGCTGCATTCTGTACGTTCCCTGCTTCTATATCGTCATAACCTTTTTTCAGTTTAGCATGAAGTTCACTCCAGACCAACTGTGGAGTGTTATTTTCTTCAAAACACAGACCCAAGTTGGTATATCGCTCTAGCGAATGTAGATCCTGCTTGATGAAATCCCACGATTCTCTGTATCCGTTCACAACGGAAAAGTCGGATTTAGAAATAAATACTATCTTTTTACGAGCCACTCAACTCACCTGCCTCTCTGAATGCAAGGGCGATATCATAGTTGTTGGTGGGTTCATATACAGCCTCGCTTTGCTCACCCAGAACAATGTCACGGTAATAGAAATCCCGAAGATTATTGTTTGTTTTGATATTAGCTAAACGAATATATCTGTTTTCAGGGTTAGTTGTTGTGAATGCAATAAAGCCACGATCCAGCGTTTCCAAGGGTCGAAGGTTATGAGAAGTAAAAATCAACTGTCCTTTGCCCTTTTCGGAAATGATTCTTAAAAGTTCACCGAGCAAATACTCAAATACTCCGGAATCCAATTCGTCAATTGCTACAGTGATTGATGGCTTGTTATAGATTACAATCAATAGTTGAAGAACAGATATAATTTTTTTAATTCCCTGCGATTCATACTGTAAGGGAATCTCCTTGCTATTTTTTTGAGACATCAGCTGGATTTTGGAACCTATACTGCCATTTGGAAACAACTCCGTTCCCAAGTCCTTCACACTGATTGTTAATCCGGGAACAAGTTGAGTCAGGACGATATTCATGTTGGCAACAATATTTTTAACAATATCAAAAGCTTCTTGGGGAATAAGCGTTGCTCCATTTAGCTTAATCATTAGGGTACCAATAGATGCTTTTCCTTTTTCCTCATACGTAAACGCCAAAGGTAACGAATTTAACGTAATCAAACCGGAGTCAGCAGTATCAATGATGAACAGCTCATAGTTTCCAAACCAAATTAAGGCCTCAAACAAATCTAAGTGATATTTTTCCTTGCAATTTTGTCTGAGAATATTGAGGAGCTCCCTCGAGAAGATAAACGAACGCGAAGTAGAAGAAGTTAGCTTCTTGTACGATAGTAGATCCGTCTTAGTCCTCTTATTGTTGCCAACCAAAGTAGTGTACTTACTCTTTGGAAGGAATACATCCTCAGTTCTTGTATCAACGACAGGAAGGAGTTTTACTTTCGTGTTATCATCCTTATACGAGTATGAAAGGATTTCATCAAATATGGTAGCCTTATACCTTTCATTCACAAGATTACTATAGTCAACATTCTGGGTAGAATCATCCCTATCCTTGCGAATACTAAATTCATATGAAGCAGCATACTCACCCTTTGTTTCATTATTCGAAACCTTGAAGTTATATTTCAAGGTAGCAAATGCAGCATCAATATTAACAAAGTCAGCAAAATTGATCGGCATAGTCTTCCCTGATAATGCTAATTTAAGCAGAGAAAGCACATCAATCAAAGCAGTCTTACCGGAACCATTTTGACCGTACAAACCCAATACACTTGAATTGTAGGGCTTACGGTTATTCTCAAAATCAAGTATTCCATATTTGACATTTTTGAAGTTCCTTATTTCTATGCTTTCAATTCTAACGATTGTTTTTTTCATAATACAGTTCCTCCCCATAGAGTTTAGAATTATAATAACATAGGATTAATAAAAAAACAACTCCAAACTGCATTATGGGAACAAATTGTTTCGTATTTAACTTTGTGGACTGATTTTCGACGTTTCATCCTATTTACAGACTTTTTATGCGAACCAGTTCCATGTAAAATAAAAAAGTGCCGATAATCTGCTTATATTCAGCATTTACCGGCACATACATAACTCATTCCCACTCAATCGTCCCACAAGGCTTCGGCGACAAATCATAGCAGACTCTGTTTACATTTTTCACTTCCTTCAATATCCTGTCAGTAATCTTCAACAGCACCTCATAAGGAATCTGCTCAATACTTGCCGTCATGGCATCGATAGTATTAACAGCCCTGATAATAACCGGATACTCAAAGCATCTTGCATTATCTTTCACACCAACGGACTTAAAATCCGGTACCACTGTAAAGTACTGCCATACCGTCTTATCCAGACCTGCTGCCGCAAATTCCTCTCTTAAGATGGCATCAGATTCTCTGACTGCTTCCAGGCGTTCTCTTGTAATGGCACCCAGGCAGCGTACGCCAAGCCCCGGACCAGGGAATGGCTGGCGGTATACCATATCATGGGGCAGCCCCAGTTCCACACCGCAGGCACGCACTTCATCCTTAAACAGGTAATACAATGGCTCAACCAGATCAAATTTCATATCTTCAGGCAGGCCGCCCACATTATGATGGGATTTTACTGTTTTGACAGTCTTGGTTCCGCTCTCTACGATATCAGGATATATGGTACCCTGTGCCAGGAATTTGATTCCATCCAGCTTTCTGGCTTCCTCTTCAAATACCCGGATAAACTCGGCACCAATGATTTTCCTCTTCTCTTCCGGATCTGACACACCTGCCAGTTTATTCAGGAAACGATCAATGGCATCCACATAAATCAGATTGGCATCCATTTGGTTCTTGAATACTTCTACAACACTTTCCGATTCACCTTTCCGCATGAGACCATGATTTACATGTACACAAGTCAGCTGGCTGCCGATTGCCCTGATCAGCAAAGCTGCAACCACAGAGCTGTCCACGCCGCCGGAAAGCGCCAGCAGTACCTTCTGGTCACCAACCATCTTCTGTACGGCTTCCACCTGGTCGGCCACAAAGTTTTTCATATTCCAGTTGGGTTCTGCCTTACAGGTATCGAACAAAAATCCTTTCAGTAATTCCTCCGTCCGGGATTCCTCTGCCGGCCATTCATCCAGCTTAATATCACACAAGGCAGGCGCATGATCCACTGCCATTACCGGACAGTTGATCCCATAGATTTCATGGCTGACATCTATAGCCTGTCCGTCTACCACACGGTTTTCGCCGCCGTTTAATATCACGCCCCGCAGATTAGGCAATGCTTTTAACTTCTCTGCTGTAATATCGTGGGGATAAATCTCACTATATACCCCCAGCTTACGAATTGCTCTGGCTAATGTTGTATTTTCCGCATTCCCCAAGTCCAAGATTACAATCATATCCTGCTTCATTTATATCTCCTCAATCTCATTTTATGATCAATCTGCTGCCATTCGCAGCCAATACCGTAATAACAAAATTATGCATTATAGCATATTATAGTCATAAATAGTAACATCAATCCGTATAATTATCAAAGTACCCCTGCACCAGTACTACCGGTGTGCCTTTATCACCGGAACCGCTTGTCAGATCACATAAGGAACCGATAAGATCCGTAATCTTTCTGGGTGTCGTTCCCTGGGAAGACATATCGCCTACAAGATCCGGGTTCTTCTCCCTGATTCTTTTACTGATGGCTTCCTTCAGTGCTGCTCCGCTTAACTCCTTAAAATCATTATCAGCAAGATATTTCAACTTCACTTCATTGGGCGTACCCTCCAAACCTTCTGTATAGGCCGGGGATACACAAGGATCAGCCAGTTCCCAGATATGTCCTGCCGGGTCTTTAAATGCACCGTCTCCATATACCATAACTTCCACATGGGCTCCCGTACTGCTAAGGATCTGCTTCTGAACATCATACACAATATCCATGCAATCATTGGGAAACAGCTTTATCCTGGTTTCTGTTGATTTATTGGATCCCAATAGTCCATATTTATAATTGAATCCGCTTCCATCTATAGATTCCGTTAAAATCTCGTCCATACCATATACGATTTGGGCGCCGCTGGCCTTTAAGATGCGTTTTGTCCTTGCCCTGCTGTGAATATCACAGTTCAGTACATTTTTGGTATATTTAAGAATATTTCTGGGATCATTGCCGAATATTACTTCCACTTCGGCTCCTGCTTCCGTAATAATATCGCTGTAATATTCCACATAATCGATTCCGGTAAACTGATGCGTATTACTTCCGAATAATTCCCGATACCGTTCCAGGGTCAATACATCCGTATAAGGGTTAATGCCCGCCTCATCCAGCTGGTCTAAGGAGATCAGTTCGTTTCCTACTTCATCACTTGGATATGCCAGCATCAGCACTACCTTCTCAGTGCCCATGGCCATACCCTTCAGACATACGGAAAAGCGGTTCCTTGAAAGAATCGGGAGTATGATTCCTATGGTCTTCCCACCGAATTTCTGCCGTACATCCTTTCCAATCGCATCAATGGACGCATAATTCCCCTGTGCCCTGGCAACAATGGATTCTGTCATGGCAATTACATCCCTGTCCCTTAATTTAATTCCCTCTTCTTCAGCAGCTTCCAATACACTGGTTACAACAATATCCGCCAAATCATCGCCTTCTCTGATAATCGGACATCTGATTCCTCTTGAAATGGTACCTACTCTTCTTTCCATATGACTCTCACATCTTTCGTTGTATATTTTGTATAGTTCCGTTTCCATAAACATTATAATGGAAATATCAATATATGTAAAAGGAAATTTATAAAAAAATTCACATATCCATATAAACACTCCTGTTACGTCCTTCACTTTTCGCTTCATAAAGGGCTTCATCAGCCAAGGCAATGGCAGGTTCCAGTTGGTTAACAGGAGCCGCGGGAGCAAGTCCGAAGCTGGCAGTAACGGATATGCTTGCACCTTTATATTCCACCGGATTTCCTGCAATGCTCCTGCGTATGCGTTCCATAAGCTGCATTGCGGACATTTTATCCAAATCAGATGCAAAAATGATAAATTCCTCACCGCCGTAACGAGCAAATACATCATAGGAGCGCAGTGTATTGGAAACGCGCGAAGTTAACTCTATCAGTACCGCATCTCCGGCCTGATGCCCATATCTGTCGTTTACAAACTTAAAATGATCAAGGTCAAAAATAATCACATAGGACTTACTGCCTGTTCTGCTTACTCTTTCCATCTGTCTGCCGACAAATTCCATAAAGTACCGCCGGTTATAGATTCCGGTAAGGGGGTCTGTGTTCGATAGCCGTTCCAGCTTCACCTTCAGCACTCTCAGCCTCTGATTCTTCTGTGTAACAGCGGCTATCAGAATACTTACGCATATGCTGATGAGAATTGATATCCATGTCTCGGGAAATTCATACCAGGCACGGACAGACAGTATACGGAAATACCATTCGGCGTTTGCGATGAAGAGCTGTTTTTCCACATAATCCATATTGGTTCTATAGCTATGCGGGCTGTAGGCTATAATCTGTTTTTCGTTATTGTCAGGATTAATCCGCCATATTTCAAAGGCCAGGTCTTGAATCTGAAGTTCATTAAGACCTGCTCCATCAAGAGCCTCCGGATATTTCAGCGTTACGGAGACCAAACCCCAAAAGCGCGTTTCGCCATCCGGCTCCGTGGTATACACAGGCAGCCTGCCCACCAGTACCTTCTCTCCCTGGACAGCAACAAAAGGTCCTCCCAGCACAAGTTCACCGGTTTCCTTAGCCAAAACAGCTTCTTTGTTGCCTGCATTTTCTGAAAAAAAGTCAAATCCAATTACTTCCTCATTACCCTCCAGCGGATATACATCTGACACCACCCCGTCGGGAGCAATAAGAATGTTCAGAATGGCCGGATCGTCAACAATTGTTGCAGCAATCTGATCAAAATTCTGCACTTCACCGCTGCTATGCAGAACAAGTGAGGAAAGCATCTGCGTTTTATACAGCAGTTTTGTTATTACATTATTGACTTGGATGCTTTTTTCCAAAATCAGCTGCTCCATTGTCAGCCTTTCAACCCGGTATCTATTAAATACCATTGCGACCACCAACAAAAGGCATAGAATTAGTGTACTTATAAATGCTATCGTGGTACGGACCCATCCTTTATCGCTATTCTTCTTCCCTGGTAACTGATTGGCCATTTCAGCGGCTACCTCCCTGTAATAACACGTCCCCTCTGACAGCGGTCCGTTTATCTTATGTGTTGATAAGTATATAATACCATATAAACAGCTAACTTTAACAGATATTTTTATAGATTGTCAAAATAAAACCAATATGGTACAATCCCACCATAAACATGTAACCGATTTTACAGCCACGATGTCACAGGAGGTATTAGTATGTCTGTTAAAGGAACTTTCATTCTTCCTCATCCGCCCTTAATTATACCGGAGATTGGAAAAGGTCAGGAAGCCGGCATTCGGGACACCATAGAGTCCTGTCATTATTGTGCCCTGCGGATAGCCGCTCTGCGCCCGCAGACAATAGTGGTAGTCAGTCCTCATACCACCTTATATCAGGATTATTTTCATATTTCTCCCGGTAAACAGGCCAAAGGAGACTTTTCCGGATTCCGGGCCGGTAAAGTTGTTATTGAAGCATCGTATGATACCAGCTTTGTGGAAACTCTGGAAAAACATTCCGCCCAACAGGGCATTTCGGCAGGTACCATGGGAGAACGCCAGCCGTTGCTGGATCATGGTACTATGATTCCCCTATATTTTATCAATCAGCATTACAGGGATTACAAACTGGTGCGGATTGGATTGTCCGGATTTGATTCCACAGAGCATTACCGCCTGGGGATGTGCATAACAGAAACAGCGGATATGCTGAATCGGGATATTGTCCTGATTGCCAGCGGCGATTTATCCCATAAGCTTTTGGCAGAGGGTCCATATGGCTATGCTGAGGAAGGACCGGCATTTGACAGACAGGTTACCCAAGCCATGGAACAAGGAGATTTTCTGAAATTCCTGACCTTTGATGAGGATTTTCTGGAAAAAGCTGCCGAATGCGGACTGAAATCTTTTCAGATTATGGCCGGCACCCTTGATAAAAAGGATGTGGATTCCAGGTTATTGTCTTATGAAGGACCTTTTGGTGTGGGATACGGTGCCGCCGCTTTTATTCCAACCGGTGATAATGAGGAAAGGGCATTCCTTACCCGGTATCTTGCGGCGGAATCCGACAGAAGGAAAAAGCTTCGTGCTTCAGAGAGCATTCAAGTGGCTCTTGCACGCAATACCCTGGAACAATATATACGAACAGGGCAGGTCCCGTCTCTCCCAGCCGATCTGCCCGGGGAGCTTCTTGAGCAGAAAGCAGCAACATTTGTCTCCATTAAGAAAAACGGACGCTTAAGAGGTTGTATCGGTACGCTGATGCCTGTATCTGACTGCATTGGAGAAGAAATCCTGAACAATGCCATAAGTGCAGGTACTACAGATCCCAGATTTGATCCGGTACAGATTGATGAGCTGGATGAACTGGAATACAGCGTTGATGTGCTGTCACTGCCGGAGCCCATTGCAGATGCCTCCTGTCTGGATGTGAAAAAATACGGCGTGATTGTATCAAAAGGAAGCAAGCGCGGTGTTCTCCTGCCGGATCTGGCCGGAGTGGATACCGTAGACGAGCAGATACGGATTGCCTGTCAGAAAGCAGGTATCCGGGAAAAAGAATCTGTTAAATTAGAACGTTTTGAGGTGATTCGATATCAATGAGAATACAATGTGAAATATGTCCCCACCACTGCTCCCTGCTGCCTGGCCAGGTTGGCAGATGCCGTGCCAGGCGTAATGAAGACGGCAGGATTGTATGTGATAATTATGGCCGCATTACTTCCTTTGCACTGGATCCTGTGGAAAAGAAGCCTCTGCACAAATTCTATAGCGGGAGTCAGGTTCTGTCCGTTGGAAGCTATGGCTGTAACCTGTCCTGCCCATTTTGCCAGAATCATAGTATATCCATGGCGGATGAAGCCGGTTCCGACTATAGGTACCTTTCACCCCAGGCCCTCGTGGATCAGGCGGTTAAATATACTTCTCGGAACAATATTGGTCTGGCTTTTACCTATAATGAGCCTTTCATTGGTTATGAATACGTAAGAGACTGCGCCGTGCTGTGCCATGAAAAGGGACTTCAGAATGTACTGGTAACCAACGGCTATGTGAATGAAGGACCACTGCTCGCTCTTCTTCCTTATATTGATGCCATGAATATTGATTTAAAAGGATTTACAGACAGCTTCTATAAAAAGCTGGGCGGAGATCTTTCTACTGTTAAAAATACCATCAGACTGGCACATTCCTTCTGCCATGTGGAGGTCACAACTCTGGTTATTCCCGGCGAAAATGACTCAGAAAAGGAAATAAGTGAACTGGCGGAATGGATTGCTGGTATTGACAGTAATATCCCCCCCCATTTATCCCGCTTTTTTCCGTGTTATCAGTATGAAGGAAAGCCACCTGCCGATATCAGCAGTATTTATCGTCTGGTGAAAGCCGCTGAGAAACATCTGACCTATGTGTATCCCGGGAATTGTTAGTGTACTGTCTCGTTCATAATCAACCAGACAGTACAATGGAATCATTCTAAACTAAATCTACCGGAAATATCCAGATATTATCTGTAAGAGGGAGGCGTTCCTTTGCAAGACAGACAACAGCGCCTTCTCCGGTCTTTTTCCCCGGAATCGTATCAAGACACCTAAAGGCACTTACCATTGACTTCTTTGGGTCGCTTGCAGTCTTTATTTCTACAGGGTAAAGTACCTCACCGTCTTCAATCAGCAAATCAATCTCATTTTTGTCCTTGTCACGGTAATAGTACAGAGGAGGCCTCACAATTCCGTCATTGTAATAGCTCTTGAGCACTTCAGCAATGACAAAGCTTTCAAAAATATGTCCCCACATAGCTCCGTTCACCAGCTGTTCCGGTGTGTTCCAACCCAGCAGCCAACAGACAAGCCCTGTATCAAGGAAATATAATTTTGGTGTTTTTATCATCCGTTTGTTGAAATTATTATAGTATGGCTCCAGCAGATAAACCAGCCCGCTGGATTCCAATGCAGAGATCCAGGTCTTTACAGTCTTTACATCCTTTCCGCAGATTTCAGCAATTGTAGTGTAATTGAGCATTTCACCCGTAAGCGAGGCTGTGCCCCTGACAAATTTAATGAATGCCGATTCATCCTGAATATTAAGGATATCCCTTATATCTTTTTCAATATAAGTTTGAAAATAAGAACTGTAGTAATCCGCCCAATCCTTAAGATCACTTTCCATTTCATACAATTCAGGAAAAAATCCCTTGTGTATACATTCTGTTATCTTTGTATAATTAAAACCCGGATGTTCTTTTGCCACTGCTTCCATATGCTCGTGTGTTGGCTTGAATACTTCCTGATATCCTATACCATCAAGCTCTCTCATGGAAAGACCCAGCATTTTGATGATACCTGCCCGTCCCGCCAGGCTGTCACTGACGTTTTTCATCAGCTTCAAACTCTGGGAGCCGGTAAGGTAGAACTGCCCTTTGGTTTTATCCTCATCAACAATGTCTTTGATATAATCGAAAAGTTCTGCTGCCTTTTGAATCTCATCCACGATCACAGGCGGCTTATTTGCTTCAAAAAACAGGGAAGGATTATCCCTGGCACTCTGTCGCACAAGCGGCCGGTTCAGGGAAACATAATTAATACCATTGTAAACTTCTTTGAGCATCGTGGATTTGCCAACCTGACGTGCTCCTGTCAGCACAATAACGGGCTTACGTTTAGCAATCCGCTCCACGACTGATTCGATATGTCTGTGAATATACATTCCCATACCTCCGTTTCGACTATATTGGAATATAAATCCATTATATACAGCGCTTTGCCTTTTGTCAATCGGCAGCGTTTTCACGATATTTTAAAATACCCTTTTGCAGCCTTTTTAGTCCGTCTGAAACCCGACAGTGCTGGGTTCCCACATTCATCCGCAGAAAATCATTGCCATTTCCTCCATAAGCGGCACCTGCTGACAGATAAAGGCCGGTTTCTCTGCGGATAACATCACATAAAACGGATGGCTCACCATGGATTATGTCCTGGCAATCCAGCCACAGAAGGTAAGTAGCTTCTGACCGGGTTACCTTGATTTCCGGTATGTTTTGCCCTATAAACGCTGTTACGGTATCGACATTTTTCTTAATATAGATACGCAGCTCCTCCAGCCATTCATCACCTTCCGTGTATGCGGCAATAGCAGCCTCCATGGCGAAGGCATTTGGTTCTGCCGCTTCATCAGTGTTCAGACCCCGTTTTACCATTTGACACAGTATCGGATTGGGCACTATCACGTTGGCTGACTGCAGACCTGCCAGATTAAAAGTTTTTGAAGGAGCAGTACAAGTTATACTGTTCACGGCACATATGTCTGAAACAGAGGCAAAAGGCGTATAGTCCACACCGGGATGTGTGAGGTCACAGTGAATTTCATCCGACAGCACCAATACCATGTGCCTGGCACACAGTTTGCCTATTTTGTTAAGTATATCTTTATCCCATACCTTGCCAACCGGATTATGAGGATTGCACAATATCATCATTGTAGTCTGTGGATTGGAGAGCTTCTGTTCCAGGTCCACAAAGTCTATGTGGTATTCGCCATCTTGATAAATCAGTCTGTTTTCTGTCAGAAAGCGCCCATTATTTAAGATGGAATTATAGAAAATATTATATACCGGCGGCTGGATCAGCACATTTTCACCAACTCTTGTCATTTTACGGACAATAGAGGAAATAGCCGGCACCACACCGGAGGCGAAGATAATCCATTCCTTCTCCATGTGAAACCGATGCCGTTTTGCCCACCATCCAACCACAGCATCGTAATATGCATCCGGTACAATCGTATATCCAAAAATAGCATGTTCGGCTTTCCGACGGATAGCGTCTGCAATTACAGGTGCTGTTTCAAAATCCATATCAGCCACCCACATTGGCAGCTCGTTTTCTTTTACATCCCACTTCATTGAGAAAGTATTGCTTCTATTTGTAAGCTTATCAAAGTCATATTTCATAGGGACCTCCATTCTTCCTGCCGGGTCAGGCCATAACATAACAGTTCAACCTGATGGCTAAACCCAACTGTTAAATAATGCTCACATAACTGTTACGCCGTAACAGCTATCTCTGCATTCACGTTCTCTTTAACTGGTGATTCTTTAAATGTAATAATGCCGGTATCCTGCGGATTCACGCCAGGATCATCAAAGATAATCTCTCCAATTCCTTTTGCCTTAATCGTTCCGCTGATTGGATTCTTGATGCTGTCTATAACAGTTGTCACTTCTACGTTTATATCTTTACAGTATTCAAATGCCAGATTCGTTTTAAGCAGGCGGCAGTTTTTAAGAGTCAGACCGTCTATATAACAAAATCCCTGCAGGCTTTCAATTGTACAATTAATAAAAGTAAGATTACTTGAATTCCAGCCAATATATTCACCGGTAATAAAGGAATCCCTGACCACAACATTATCACAGTTCCAGAAGGCATCCTTGGAAAGCATTTTAGCATTGGCAATTTCCACATTTTTACAGCCGTCAAAAGAGTAATTTCCAACAATACGAAAATCTTCTGCCTTGATATTTGCAGCATTCATGGCAAAATAATCACCCTTTACACTTACATCATTCATTGCTATTCCATCACACATCCACATTGTTTCACTGGCATTTGGCAGATCTACATGGTCAAGGACAATGTCAGTTGACCTGCGGAATGTCTTTGGGGCTTCGATTGTCGTATTGGATATATGAATGTGATCTGTATACCAGATGCCCGCACGTGCACCGTCCTGCAGGAGACTGTTATTAACATCCGCCTTTTTGCTGTACCAAAATGGATATTTCCACTTAAAGATGCTTTCTTCTACTTTGATATCCCTTGATTCTTTGAGTGGGGATTCTCCGTCCTCAAAAACCGAATTTTTAACATAAAGATGCTGAGCGGCAAACAATGACCGCTCTCCCGTCAATACTTGTTGTTCTATTTTCTTCATTCCGTCTCCTTCTGGTTATTTAAACGCTCTTCGCATATTCAACTTTTCACATACCAATCTTATTGGTAAAATCCGTCAGTACTTCTGCTATTTTTATCTGCTGCGGACAGACTGCTTCACAGCTTTTACAGCCAACACAGGCATTCGGCTGCTTTTCCTTCGGTATTGCCATCAAAGCCATCGGTGCAATAAACCCTCCGCCGGTAAAGCTATGCTCATTGTAAAGTTCTATAAGTGATGGAATATCCAGTTCCTGCGGGCAATGACTGACGCAATATCTGCATGCTGTACATGGTACAATACCGTCCAGTATGCCGTCTGCAATGGACAGCAGTGTTTTCATCTCCTGCGTATCAAGGGGCTTGTATGTCTCAAATGTTTGTATATTATCCTTTAGCTGTTCAAGATCAGACATACCTGAAAGTATCATTACAACACCGGGAAGAGACTGCAGAAATCGGAAAGCCCATGCCGGTGTTTCTTCATCAGGACGCAGGGCCTTCAGCTTTTGCGTATCCTCCTCAGATAATTTTGCAAGCCTGCCGCCGCGCAGAGGTTCCATTACCCAAATCGGAATCTGATGTTCATTCAGTAAATCCACTTTCCCCTTTGCCTCTTGAAGTGACCAGTCAATATAGTTCAGCTGGATTTGCCCAAACTCCATGTGTTCACCATAGGCTTTCAGAAAACGATTCATTACTTCATAGCTGCCATGCGCAGAAAAGCCTAAGCGACGAATACGCCCATTTTTCCTTTGCTTCATTAAATATTCAAAAATACCGTATTTTTCATCAAGATAAGCATCAATATTCAATTCACAAACATTATGAATCAAATAAAAGTCAAAATACGCCACCCTGCATTTTTCCAGCTGCTTTTCAAAAATCTCCTCAACCTTATCCATGTTTGATAAGTCGTATCCGGGGAATTTATTAGCAAGATAATAGCTTTCCCGGGGGTATTCACTCAGTGCTTTTCCCATGACTGTCTCTGAATTCCCGTCATGATAACCCCAGGCAGTATCATAGTAATTAACCCCCTGCTCCATTGCACAGGTTACCATTTCTGACACAGCAGCTTCGTCAATATTAGCATCATCCCCGCCAATCACCGGCAGACGCATTGATCCCATCCCAAGCTGAGATAGTTTTAGATTCTGAAATTCTTTATAAATCATTTTATATCCTCCATTTTCTTTTGGTTAATCTTGACGTAAAATAGTTGTAATGATACAATCAGTATAAAACCTAAAGTCAGGTTTAGGTCAATAGGAAACCAAAAATTTTATAATTGGAGGAGTTAGGTTGAAAAGACGATAAAGATGTCTTTTCAACATCTTGATTTTTATGTGCAAAGAGCGCACAGATGGGAGTTATTATGAATTACTCTATCGGGGAAATTTCCAATATTACAGATATTGCCATTTCAACGCTGCGTTATTATGACAAAGAGGGACTGTTCCCTGCAATAGGGCGAAGCAACGGCGGAATCCGGGTATTTACCGAAATGGAAATAGACACAATAAAAATGATTGAATGCTTAAAATCAACAGGTATGACAATTAAGGAAATAAAACAGTTTATCAACTGGTGTCAGGAAGGTGATGCTTCCCTTCAGAAAAGACGGGATATGTTCCGGAAACGCCTTGAAGTGGTCAGCAGACAGATGGAAGAATTGCAGGATACAATGGATACCATTAAGTATAAATGCTGGTATTATGACATGGCTGTAACGGCCGGAAGCGAGGCTGCACCTAATAATGTACCCCTGGAAGATATGCCGGAAGATATCAGAGCATATAAGCTTGCATGCTTGGAATGTAAGTAATCGGGAGAAAGAAAGAGTTGGTGGTAAAAAAAGTGTTGACCTTTTTTACTTCCTTTGATAAACTATTTTAGTGATCAGGTTTCAGATACTTGCGAGGACTGAGACCGAGGGAGGACCCGAGGGCCCTCTTTTTTATTCCTCACAAATACACACAGGTGGTTCAAAATAAACGATTGCACACTATCACATATAAAAACCTCACTGTATATCACAGTGAGGCCTTTGCCAGACCTTTTAATAGTTGGCGGGTTCTTTTGAACTTTAGTACTATAACCGTTTCAGAAGCCAGGTAGCTCCCACAATAACATCATCCAGATCATCGCATTCCATTTCCTGACTTTTAACATATCCCTCAAAAATATCTTTTTTATCCGGATACTTCTCTGTCAGTTCATCTGCTCTTTTTCTGATTATTCTGTTGTTATAATCATTAACATCATCATCCACTATAGTATTTTCATAGGTTATATCAGCAATTAATTCTAAATCTGCTTCTTGAAACAGCATTTTCCATTGCGGTAATGTCAGGTACTCATAATTCTGATATCTCACATCATCCTGCTCACCTACCAAATAAGCGTCGTCTATCAGTAAATAACCCTTCCTGCGGACAACACTTTTCAGCTTATTCAATGTCTTGGCAGGTTCACCTAAAACATCACCAACCGCACCCAAAATAGCAATGTCATATTCTCGTTCAACCTTTACTGTTTCATTAATATCCTGAACCACAAATTCACACAGATGGTTCACACCTTGCTCTTTAGCCTTCACTCCGGCTTCTTCGATAAAAGCAGGGAGCAGATCAACTCCTTTCACCCTAACACCCAGCTCTTTGCATAAAGATATGGATACCGCACCTTTGCCGCATCCCAGATCAATGATTTTTGTCCCGCTGTTAATAGCAATATTGTCCTTAATTAAACAAGTCATATCGTGTGGGCTGCTTCCAAGTTCCCAAATGTCCTGAAGCAAATAGGGTAAATATGGAATTAATGCTGTTGTTTCTGCCGTAAGTGATCCGGCTAATTTCTGTTCTGTTTTATTATTCTCATTCATTATGTTTCCTCCGATTTGGTTTTGTTTATGGTATTAATAAATATGTAAAAACGTTTACACGGAGGACCACGAACTCTTACCAGGTTTTAGCAGGGAGGTCTTCTATAATTCATTATTATCACCACCAATCCTTATTTTAGAATGTGTTGTTTACTTTGCTGCGCTGATGCCTATCCACTGAGGCAATGCTGCCCATGGGTTTTGATTCCAGTCGAACTTTTCTTCTTCATATCTGTCCCACCAACTGTCACAATCCCCGATTTCAGGGTGAAATTCTTCCATATGTTCCAATGTAAATCCAGCCTTAATAACGGAATTGAATATGTCTTGTATTCTCCAGGCATAAGTAGGGGGATTCCCAAAAGGTCCCACATTTTCATATGGTTTTATTATAACGATTTCCTGATTGTTGGTATCAAACGGTCTGTCAAAAGGATGGGTTTCAAACATAATATAGGAACCGCCGCTTCGCAAGGCTCTATGGAAATGTCCATACATTTTCAATAAATCATGAATCCACACATGTACTCCGTTCGAGGTATATACAAGATCGTATTCACCATCGTTAATACAATCCAAATTCATACTGTCAGCGCATAAAAATTCTATATCCCATCCGTTTGAATCTGCAATGTGCTTAGCATTAAATATCTGACGTTCAGATATGTCAGCTGATGTTACTTTCGCGCCAAGCATGTGAAATCCATATACCGCCTCATTCCCACCGCTGGATGGTACAAGAACACGTTTCCCGTGTAAATCAGGAAACTTTTCGCGAATCATTGCGTACACCGGACGCGGGAACGCCCATGATGGTTCTTCTTTAATCTTCTTTATATCGGCTTCTACATTTATAAAATATTCATCAGACCTATTATCCCAACTGTCTATAACTGCGTCAGACATTATTTTTTCCTCCCGGTAATTTTTATTGTAATCTTCACTTAAGCCATCCGGCTTCCTTCACAATCAGGCTTGCCTTTTCGATTGTCCTATCAATTCTAAATCGCCGAAATACCATAACCACGCCTGATTTTCTGATTTGCCACCCTCATATTATAGTTAATTCCCTCCTTTTCGCATGTCTCAACAAATGCATTCCACAATTTTCTACCGCGCGGAGACCGGCAATAGTAATAGTTCTTGTATTTTTCCTTATATTTTTCCGAGATTCCCGGATAATTCTTCTCCGCTTCCTGAAAAAAATAATCACGCTGAACGTCAGCCATGGTTACCTGGGTTGAAATGTATATGTATTCAGCGCCGTAATACTTGGCTTTTTTAACCATCTCCCGCACATTCTCCTCTGTGTCCGTTATATAAGGAATCACAGGATCCATCAATACGCCGGTTGTTATTCCGTTTTTAGCCAAATGCTCTATTGCTTTAAACCGCCCGCTTGTTGGCGTGGCAAAAGGCTCAATTTTTCTGCATGCTTCATCGTCCGAGCAGGTAATGGTAAAATTTATACTTACCGGTGAATGCTCCTTAATATCCAGCATAATATCCGTATCTCTGGTTACGAGGCTGCTTTTTGTAATGACAGACATGCCGAAATCAAACGCATTAATCAATTCAAGTGTATTTCTCGTAAGCTTTAATTCCCGCTCTTCCGGGCAGTAGGAATCTGACGCACTGCCTACCATAACGACTCCGGTTTTAACCTTGCGGCGCAGGTCATCGCGTATTATCTGCAACGCGTCTTTTTTTACCCTTACACAGTTAAAATTATCGGTCTTTTCGTAATAATTACTTCTGGCATAGCAATAAATACACCCGTGACTGCATCCCCTGTAGATATTCATTACATATTCATGAGCAAGATAATCCCAGTTCAAATGACCAGTGCTCATTACAATTTTCTTAGCGTCAATATATTCCATAATTCCCTCAACTCAATAACCATTACGAGGCTTAAGTGTCTCCACATCTCACTTCACAATCTTTACGATAAAATGAAATTCCATAGCATGTTATATTCTTATAACCTTCATTACGAACTTCCTCTACATACTTTTTATCATAGATCTGATGAATGGCCCTTTCTGCATCCTTCTCCAAATCATCTATATTATCTGAAACCTTAAGTTCCAAAACAAACGCTTTTCCGCGTAAACTGGGGCTTTTCACCAGAATATCGCTTCTGCCGTTTCCAGACTCCCTGTTTGATTTCACCAGATAATTACTGCTTTGGCTTAAAATTCCTGCAAGAAATCCATGATAGAAGTTTTCAGCATTATCATAAAAACTGATTGTTGCCATAAGCTGTTCACAGAGTATCTTACTCATTTGTGCTGTATTCCTGTCTTCCATTGCCTGATACAAATCATGAAAATCCAGTTTTCTTACTTTTTCCCGAAACCAGTTTAAAACTATATTTTCATATACATTTTTTAACTCTTCATTGGGCAACGCAGCCTGTATTATGATATTTCTATCTCTGAAAATCTCTCCTCTTTTTGTCAGATAGCCTGTGAAATAAAGAAAATTCCACAGATGCCCGCTGTTTTCTTCAATATCTTCATAAGTTATATCTTCATGGATTTGTACTTCCATGGTTTCCCCGGACAGTAATGCTTCTATCTGTCCTCTTGTTTCCTGATTTGCCTTTTGTATCATTGTCCTGATAATATCATTGGAACTGGTATTGGCCCAGTAGGGACGCGGAAAGGCATTTTTGTCAGCATTCAGATCATACATGAATTTTATGACACTCCATGGATTATAAATGTCCGTATTTCCAAAAGTATACCCGTCATACCACATTTTCATATCATCCATGCGGTCTTCTCTCTCATAATAAGATATAACATCTCTTACCTCATCTGCAGTAAATCCAAAATGTTCACTGTATTGCTTATCAAG
>Ga0153941_1000193_pt1 | contig 28583 bp, 26 predicted proteins | sample TSNJ025MetaG_FD_104733 | JGI IMG/M metagenome (GOLD analysis project Ga0153941, IMG submission 104733) | Attine ant fungus gardens microbial communities from New Jersey, USA - TSNJ025 MetaG | ecosystem: Host-associated > Fungi > Mycelium > Unclassified | place: USA: New Jersey, Brendan T. Byrne...
ACGTGTTTCTATCTTGTCCGTTTCGGACGGAACCCCAATTCGCATTGAGCCCCCCTTGAGAGTGACTGCCAGGTACCCCTCTATAGCCAAAGCAAAAAGGGGCAAACGCAAACGCTAGTAAAATCATGAGAGCTGAATCGGAGAGCGCAAAGCCATGGCAATAGCCTGGAGCGTTAATTGAAGTGCTCAGGATTCAGAACTGAAATGGAAATAGGAAGGGAAGTGACGCAGACCCGTCCCGGTCTGCGTCACTGAAGGGGCTTGGAGGACTGCCCCTCGCGAAAAGCAATGCTGAACCAGCTATGCCTTTCTGCATCTGTTACATGAGGACGGATTCCAAAGGCACCGATGACATGCCGAAGGCTGAGGCAACAGCTTCATAAACACATTGTCCGTTTGCCGTATTCACTCCGAGGGAGAGAGGCTTGTTCTTGCGGCACGCTTCCTTCCAGCCCAGATTTGCCAGCTGAATTGCATAGGGCAAAGTGGCGTTGGTGAGAGCGAAAGTCGATGTCCTGGCCACCGCACCGGGAATGTTGGCCACGGCGTAGTGTACGATGCCATGTTTGATGTAAGTCGGATCGGCGTGGGTGGTGGCCCGATGAATGGTTTCGACAGAACCGCCCTGATCGATGGCGACATCCACGATGACGCTGCCGGGACGCATCTTCTTCACCATCTCCGTTGTCATCAACTTTGGCGCCTTCGCACCGGGGATGAGAACCGAACTGATGACCAGATCAGCCTGGGATGTCTCCTGGGCGATGGTCAAGGGATTGGAGGCCATGGTCTGCAGGCTGGCGCCAAAGATGTCGTCAAGGTAGCGCAGGCGTTCCAGGTTGTTGTCGAGAATGGTGACGCGGGCGCCAAGGCCAACTGCCATCTTTGCCGCATGGGTTCCGACCACGCCGCCGCCGATGACCGTTACTTTTGCTGCATGTACGCCGGGCACTCCACCCATGAGGATGCCGGGGCCATTGTAAGGGGTCGTGAGCATCATGGTGCCGACCTGCGTCGCCATGCGACCTGCCACTTCCGACATGGGAGCAAGCAGCGGCAGGGTACGATTGGGCATCTCGACGGTTTCGTAGGCGATGCCTATGACCTCGTTCCTGATCAAAGCCTCGGTCAGCTCCTGCTCGGCGGCGAGGTGTAGATAGGTGAACAGAATGAGACCCTTGCGGAAGTAGCGATATTCTTCGGCAAGAGGTTCCTTGACCTTCATGACCATATCGACGCGAGACCATACTTCTGCCCGGCTGGCGAGTATGGTAGCACCGGCTTCCGTAAAGTCAGCATCGGAAATCATGATGCCAAGGCCGGCTCCGGTTTCGATATAGACTTCATGACCGGCGGAGGTCAGTGCCTTGACGCCTGCAGGAGTGATGGCCACCCTGTTTTCATTGGCCTTGATTTCCTTTGGTACACCTATTTTCATTTGAATGCTCCGAGAAGTTTGTAGAAAACTAATGTTTTTCAGTATTTGATTTAGGATTGACTCATAAACACTGAAAATTTGGGGAGTTTTTATTGCAAGATGCAAATACGTAACAAGGAATGATAGTTTTTTGCCTGGCTATTCCGTAATCTTTATTGATAGACGTTACTTATATTATGATTCAAGAAGTGAAAATTAAATTTTTACTTCCATTCCATCGATATTTCAGTGTCTTTCAGGCAAGGCAACCCCCTGGCTCAAACCGAGGTTTCTATAAGAAACCTCGGAAGCTCCATTTTTCTGAAGTAATCAGTGCTATTTTTGAATCGGAACGAGCGAGACTTTACTTTTTCAGAAGGCGCAAACGCTTGCACGCTTCTTCAACTGTAACCGGATCGTGAGCATAGCAGATGCGGAACCAGCCAGGGGTTGGCGCATCAAAAATCTGTCCGGGAGATATATTGAGTTTAAGGCCCTCAAAAATCTTTTTCCAGAGAGTATGCTCTGCCGCGAACTCCTGCCTTTCCATATATGGGCTGAAGTCGGCAAAGATAAAAATACCACCTTGAGCCGGCAAGGTTTTTATTCCCATCTCATTCAGGCTTTTCTCGATCAGCTTATAAGCAACCCGCATCCGGTCCCTGCTTTCCTGCAATACGGCCGGGAGCTCCGGCGCTGTCAGGAGCTCCGTCAACAGAGCCTGCGTATGAGTGGATACGGCAGAGAAATAGGCAAGGCCGGCCATCCCCTTAAGCAGATCGGGGTTGAAAGAAATGGCAAAGCCGGTACGGAAACCTGAAAGCGCGAAGTCTTTGGCAAAGCTGCTGGTGACATGGACGCGATGCAGGTACTCGTCCGGCACCAGACTCAGTGTGCTTACCCATTTTGCATCCGGGTCATGGACAGTCTGCGCATAAATTTCGTCCGAGATGATATCAAGGTTATTCTCCATGCAGAAGGAGATGACGTTCTTGACCGCCTCAGGCGTGTACACAGTGCCGACCGGATTGTTCGGGGAGGAGAAGAGGACAGCCCTGACCTTCTTTCCCTTCCTTTTCTGCTCTGCAAGAGCTGCTTCGAAAGCAGCTTTCGGCAGGTCGGTGCCGCAGTGAACGCTGGCGAGCTTGACCTCGGCGCGAGCCTCGAAATCATCCACGAAACCCGAATAATATGGTGTGGGGATCAGAACAACGTCGCCGGGATCCCCCAGCATGGTCGCCAGCATTTCCAGAGCCAGAGAGCAACCGGCACCGATTGCGATGTTGTCGGCAGTCAGACGCCTGGGAGAATTCTTCCCGAATATTATGTTCTGCCAGTAATTGGCGATCGCTGTGCGGAACTCGATGCTGCCATGGAAAAAGTCATAATGAATGTTTTTCGGGACAAGCGTCATGCGCCGCTGTATTTTATGAAGCAGGTCAACGACTTCGGTATCAACCAGGCGCGTCTCGGCCGTGCCCATGTTGATATGCCCGCCAGGATTTTTCTCCGGATGATATCGATCATTCTCAGTGCTGAAATGGGCATGGACGAGGGGGGGCATATCCTTGACATTGGAGCGGCCACGTCTTGAGAGAAATTCTTTCATGTTAAACCTCGTTACTCAGTGGGGGCATTTCTTGGGAAACCAACTCCAGGCTCACTTGAACGATAATGATTACCTATCAAAAAGACCAATTAAGAAATGTTGCATACAACAGGTTGCAATTTTCATCTCGCCGAAGGCAAATTCATCACTGTTCACCAATCTCGAGAAAGGTGAGTTCTTTGAATTAAATCGGGCGTTCTTCTTAATTTTTAAAAGAAAAATACTGTCTCATGAACTGGGAGGAACAATAATAGCCCCCCAGTCCGTGGTAATGGATAAAATCTTTTACTCAACCTTTAATGGCTAAGATTTGCTTCTGTCTGAATGCCTGGACGAACCCCAAGTCCCATGGATGCATCAATGTTGCAGCCATGCAGAACAGTCGATTCTTTCTGGAGCAACTGTTCCAGCCAGTAAGAAATCTCTTCAGGCTGAATAAGGCGCTTCTTGGCCTGATTTGCATCGAACGCCTTGCGTTGTTCGGGGCTCAGGTGAACCAGGGTGCTTGCCGTGAACATCGGTGTTTCCGTTGCGCCAGGGCAAATAACGAAAACGTCGATGAGAGTATGGGTGTTCTCTGCAGACAATTGACGCCCGAGGAAGCTGACAGCGGCTTTGCTCATGCCGTCGCTGAGCGAAAAGTACGGGAAGGCTGCAACTCCGCCGCCAACGGAAGAAACGAAGATCAACTTGGAAGAGGTGTTTCTCTTCAAGAGATTATCCTTGACCTTCTTGTAAATCCACAGCGGTCCAAGAGCATTAACCTTGAACATCGCTTCATCGTTTTCCGCGGCGAAGGAATCGCCCTGGTCTGCATATTGTTTTACCGTTGCCGAACCGAGAGCAGCATTGAAAACAATGCCATCCCACGAGTGTTCTGTCAGAAAATCTGCGCTCTTGACAGCTTCGGCGTCTCCCTGATCAAGCTTATATGCAAATATCTGTCCCGGATACTGAGCGCAAAACTCATCCGCAATCTTGGATGATCTTCTGTATGTTATATGAAGTTCATACCCTTTTTTTGCGAGCAAATGAACTGTGGCAGCACCTATTCCTTGGGTGCCCCCTGTAATGAGGACTTTTTTACGTTTATTGTCCATGCTTATAGTTCCTTGCAATTGAAGTAAAAAAGCACATTGTCCAACACTGTAAAGTGCTACCATAAAAAAATAGCATCAACAATAAAAAATTTTCCATTTTACGTTTAAAAAAAATTCATGTCTAATTATTTCAATAGAAAGAAAATTTTTCCTTTAAAATCACTATGTATTGAAATATGATTCCTTGTGAATGCTTAAAACTGAATTATTATTTTTAATGAATGGGCTCGCCATTAAATTTTTAAAGTATGACTATATGACGAATTATTGACATCATTCTGAGGTCTCTTTATAGCAATGTAGATTGATTTAAATGGTGAGTTTGAGGCTTTAAATATAAATGTATATGCTCCGTAAGAGAGGAGCTTAAGCGCGCTTAATATATAGTACCCTTACGTTAAAAAATGAATAAATACGATCTAGAGTAATTTAGTATTTTTATTCGAGAGGGGGATCTATGTCAGAAATAGCAATTACCCGAAATGTCGATAACTTAAAAAAAGAACTAAATCTTCCGATGGTTTTCTGCATCGGTTTAAAACAAGTCATTGGTGGAGGCGTTATTGCTCTTACCGGTGTTGCGATAGGAATAACTGGACCAAGCGTTCCAATCGCCTATTTTCTTGCAGCTTTTACTTCCATCATGGCGGGGATACCTTTTGCCATATTAGGCTCTGCAATGCCGGTCACTGGTGGAATGTACACGTGGCCTACCCGCATCCTGTCTCCCATGGCGGGATTTCTTACCATCTGGATATTCTTTCTTTCCAACTTTACGTTATCATTATACGCACTTACTGCTGCGGGATATATACGTGTTTTCTATCCTGAACTTCCGGCTTCGCCGCTAGCTTTCTTCATACTGACAGTATTCTATCTGCTTAATCTTTCCGGCGCCAAGGCCACCGCCAGGGTAGGCATGATTTTGACGCTGATTATGTCTTCGGCCATTTTACTCTTCATTTTCAGTGGATTGCCGGAGCTTAACGCCGCCAATTTCGATAATATGCTGCCAAATGGATTCTTTGCTCTGTTGAGTGCGACGGGGCTCCTGATGTTTACGATGATCGGTGCATCGATGGTGAGTGAACTCGGCGGGGAAATGAGGAATCCCGGGCGTGACATACCCATTACAGTTATCGGGGCCACCGCAGTTGCGACAATTGTTTATGTTCTCGCAAGTATTGTGGCAGCGGGTGTTCTTCCGATCTCGGAAGTGGCCAACCAGCCGCTTACTCTTGTCGCAGAACGCATTATGAGCCGTAACGCCTTTCTGTACTTCACGATAGGTGCCGGCATCATCAGCATCCTCGGTGTTATCAATGCGCAGATGTTATGGGGCAGCAAAAGTCTCCTCGTTGCATGCGACGACAATTGGCTGCCACGAAAGCTGGCAAGTGTCAGCAAACGGTTCGGTACGCCTCATTACTTGCTGAGCGCATTGTACATTGTTGGCATCTTCCCGATCTTGACGGGCCTGTCCATCAAGGAGATCGCCATCGCCTCCAATATCACTGCAATCATAGCCCAGGTCGTGGTGGTGGTCAGTTGCTTCGTTTTGTACCGCAAGCATCCCGCTATCTATAACAGAGCTCTGTTCAAGATAAGCAATCGCTGGGTTCTGACTGTGATCGTTGTGGTTGCGTTCGCCCTCAATGGATTCCTCATCGTCAGTCTCTTCATGATTGAGGCAGGGTTGATGACCACCTTCATCATGTTTGCATGGTTGGCGTTGGGAGTCTTTATCGGTCAGACGCGAAAGAAAGGCGTTATTCCCAACACGCTTAGATAGGTTGCTGTGGAATCTTTTCTAAGATTTTCTCAAGATAGAACGGTGCTCGTTTAGGTGACTAACGGTTAATCACGGTAACATTACCTAAAGCGCTGAATATCGGTATCCTTTGTAATTAACGTTGATTGCAAAGGATACTATGAGGCTTTCTATCTTTAATAACATATCTCTAAAACTGAATTTGGAGGGTTTGTATTTCGCTTGAACATTACAAAGCAAAAATATTGCCTGCCAAATCACGGATTCATGTGTGCTCCGGCTGCTCAAGACTTGGTCTGAGGGGCCGTATTCTTAAATAAATTTCTCCGGGAGTGCTTGAATGAATGTGAAATCGATTCTTTTTGGGACGGCTGCCGGTCTTGCCGTCATTTCCATGGCGAAAGCGGCAGACCTTCCGTCTCGCAAGGCTGCCCCAGTTGAATATGTCCGTATCTGTTCGGAGCACGGCAAGGGGTTTTTCTATATTCCAGGCTCTGATACATGCATCAGAATCGGCGGGCGCGTTATTGCCGATACGCAGATCAATCAGGCAGGGGACCGCAACACCGATACCGTTCAATTCGGCAGCCAGGGCCGTATGTATCTGGATGCGCGCAACTCTACGCCATATGGTACGTTACGCGTCTATGTGCGCTACCAGCTGGATTGGGGTAATGGCAATCTCCTGGCTGACTATGCCACTGCTGCAAATAGCGGAGCATCAAATGCCTACCCCTCTCTCAACAAGGGGTTCATTCAGTTTGCTGGTCTGACTGCCGGTCGTATAACCTCGTTCTTCGACTTCTATGCCAATTTCGATACGTTCACGGCGCTTCGCGTTTCCGACCATAACGCCAATGTGCTGGGTTATACTGCCACGTTCGGAGACGGCTTCACCGCATCGCTGGCCATCGAGGATGGCGTGTTGAGACGTTCCGGCTATGTCCATTATGATTTCGGCGGACCATACGGCTCGATTCACGAAATTCCGTCCGCCGGTCAGACACTTCCCGATGTTGTCGGAAACATCCGGGTTGACCAGGGTTGGGGCGCTGCGCGTCTGGCCGCCGCTTTGCATCAGGTCCGGCCTGCCTACACGCAGAATTTCAACTTTGACAACACTCATGACACTGAATACGGCTTTGCCGTCAGCGGTGGCTTGAAGATCAACCTGCCGTTCCTTGCGCCTGGCTCGGAATTCTGGTTCGAGGGCACTTATGCCGATGGCGCGCTTGGCTATCTTGGTATGGGTGGCGAGAAACAGACAGGCGGTGTCCGGGTTAATGCTGCGGACGCATTCCTTGACCTCGATGGCAAAATCGTGACTGCTGAAGGTTATTCTCTCGTTGCCGATCTGTTACATTACTGGACCCCGAGCATTCGCCAGAATGTCTTTGCTTCCTATGCCAGTGTCAAGTACGGCAGGAAGGGGTATGAAGCTGTCTCGGTCGGCGGTATGACTTACAATTCCGGGGTTGTTGATTTCAATGAGGTGAAGGTTGGCACCAACCTGATCTGGTCACCGATTCAAAGTTTCGATATCGGCGCAGAAATCTTCTACAGCCGCCTTGATCCAAAAGGTCGAGTGCCTGATTTCTATAATCCGGCCAGAACGATCAGCTCAGACGATACCTGGCAGGGACGTCTGCGCATCCTGCGAGAGTTCTGACATCGCCACGATTTGAAAGGATCCCCGGTAAAATTTCCAGGGCTCTAAAAAATTCAGGCCTCCGGTGAAAGCCGGAGGTTTTTTCTTGATGAATGTCGGAAAAATTCTGTTGAGGCTGTGTATGCCAGCGGGAAGTGGCTGTTTGCTGCCGGAAGGTCACCTGAATCCGGAGTATTTACATGGTGAATTGCGGACCGCGCATTGACACGTCCTTGAGAGGAGATCATCATAACTGTGACGGTCTCCTTTTTGCGAGGAAAGGGGCTAAGAGGGAATACGGTGCGTTGTCTTCAAGGCAACAATTCCGTAGCTGTCCCCGCAACTGTAATCGGTAAGTCCTCCATCGAAAGCCACTGAATGTGAGATTCGGGAAGGTGGTGGAGGGCGGGGAACCGAGAGCCAGGAGACCTGCCGTCACATTGTTAGTCCAAACGCTTGGCGGGTGACTCAAGCAAGGAGTTGATTGTGACGGTCATATCTGAGATTCCCCTTCCCCCTCCCGAAGATGCTTTATGTGGTAGCGAGATCAGCATTGTCGTATGCCGAAAGTGTCGTCTGGTGGGTGCTTCCGGCTCTGAGGAACGGCCCGGCGAAAAGCTCGCAGAATCGGCTGCCAGGGCGATGAATGGCTCAAAGGTTCGGGTTCATGAGGTTGCCTGTCTTGGCAACTGCCAGCAGGGCATAAGCGCTGCGATCATTGCATCACAAGGCTGGAGCTATCTGTTCGGCGGCCTTTCCCCCGCTGATGGAAGGGACCTCGCTGAAGGCGGGAAACTCCTGGCCCATTCCGGTGGCGGTCAGATTTTGTGGAGCGACTGGCCGGATGCGCTCAAGCGCGGCTTCATGGGTTGTATTCCCTCATTCGAGAATCTTGCTGATTGAAGCAATTTGTATATTACATAGCCGGATAAATATAAAAATGCCGGTATGTTGCTTCAATGATGGCAAAGTAAGAGCGACCATTACGGCGCATGCTCTTGCCTATACCGTTATCTGTCTGCGATAGGATGCGGGTGTCTGGCCCGTTTCTCGTTGGAACAGCCTGTAGAAATTTGTAACGTTGGGATAGCCAACCTGCTCCGCAATCACCTCGACCGCCCAGTCGGTCGTCTGCAACAGCCGTTTGGCTGCATCGATTCTCTGCGCCGTCAGGTATTGCTTGTAGCTGGTTCCCAGAGCATTCTTGAATGTATAAGCCAGGTGCGACGGACTGATATGCGCGGATTTCGCCACCTCTGCCAGAGAAATGGGACGGTCGTAATGCTGTTGGATAAAGGCGACTGCCCGTCTGACCGGATCACGTCTGATTGGCGGGGCCGTGCTGCTTTTCATAATCGGGGCAGGAGGATCGGCCACCTCCGGTTCTGAGCGGATATCTTTCAGCAGCTTGTCCAAAACCTCGACAAGCTTGGCAGGACGAACAGGCTTCAGGAGGTAATCGACAGCCCTGAGTTTCAATGCCTGCTGTGCATATCCGAAATCATCATAAGCGGTCAGAAACACGATGCGGGTGTTGGGCAATTCCGCCCGGATGTGAGATGAGGCCTGAAGCCCGTCCATGCCCGGCATCCTGATGTCCATGAGCACGACGTCCGGCCGCTTCTGCCGTGCGCATTCCACAGCCTCGATACCGTCTCTTGCTTCGAAGACAGGGTTGAAGTCCAGGCGTTCCCGTTCCAGCAGATGGACGATGGTGGAACGAATGAGGGGAGTGTCATCAACGACGAGCAAGCTAGGCATGATAAATCGGCAAGCTTTCTGTCCGAGCGGGGAGAACAGCACGATCTTTCAGATATCCTGCGTTGATCGGCCAAGACAGGGTAATGGTCGTCCCTTTCCCCTTCGTACTGTCTCCGTGCATTTTGAAGTGGGTTCCGTATTCGTCCTCCAACCGGCGCATTACACTCTGCAGGCCAAGGGAGGGACGGTTTGAGGAAGACGGAATGATAAGGCGTTCGTTCAGGGCGTGGACACGTTCAGTACTCATTCCGACGCCGTTATCGCTGATCTCGATTTCCACCATATCGTCCTTACGCCGTACAGACACACTCACCCTTACCAGATGAGGAATGGATTCCACGCCATGCACTATGGCGTTCTCCACCAATGGCTGGAGGACCATGCAGGGAATCGGAAGGTTCTCGAGTTCAGCTTCTATCCTGACATCCTTACTGAATCTGTCGCCGAAACGGAGCTGCTGTAGACTGAGGTAATGATCAATCATCCTGAACTCTTCGCCGAGCGAGACCATCGTCGATGTGTTGCGCAAACTGTAACGCAGAAGATCGCTCAGGATATAAGCTATCTCTTCGGTCCGCGAGGCTCGCTCTTCGATAGCGGTATAGCTCACCAGAGTCAGGGAATTGAAAAGGAAATGAGGGTCTATCTGAGCCTGTAACGCTCTGAGTTGAGCGTCTTTCAACGCTGCCTCCATTTCTGCCTTTTCCTTGGTTTCCTTCAGCAGGCGCGCCTGAATGAGGTTTGCAACGCCGATCTCGATAATATGGTTGGCGGTCAGCATGAGCATCTCGGCCGCCGCATCCAGCCGTTCTCGGGCGACGACCGGAGTTTGTCTGATCGCGTCCCTGACTTCAGCATGGGGTAGTCCGAGTGACAGACTTCGGGCGGTTACATTTTTAATAAACGCTTCGTGGTCGTTCTCGATGAGTACCTGCCCGCATAGAATACAGCCCAGATACTGCCCTTCGATGATGATGGGGGCCGCCACGTCCATCAATCCGCTCATGCAGATATAGGTTGAGGGGCAGCCGGTAAGATAGGCCGAGCGGCCACCGTGGGCGTCGCAGGTATGGCAACGTGCCAGCCCAGCCGGAGTCGAGCGTATCAAACGACATATCGGCTGGAAGTTGCTCGGACGGGTGATTTCATTGCCATAGCGGCCTACGGTTACTGCGCCGACACCCATAGCCTTTGCAAACGTGTCCTGGATGCGTTGAAGTACTTGCAAGTCAACAACGTCTTCTATCCGCAGTTCATTGGCGGAAGGCTGATGCTCAACCGTGCAGGAAGGATTAGTTCTTGTACCTTCGTGAACATTCATCCGCGTTTCTCCCCGAAAAAACGCACTCTTCTTGTAACATAGCTTCGCCTTTTGAACCAAGTTTCTTCTTTTGTAGCGGAAATTAATCACCTGGCCGAGATAAGCAGCCTATTCTTTCCAATTTAATCCTTCCATCCCAAGTAAACAATGGCAATCCTTCCCAAGTCGTAGACGCTTCACCTGCGATCATGCATCGCGATGCCGATAGGGGTGACGAATAAAGGATGGGGAGGGGTTGTTGCAGGAACCCCCGTCATGTCGGAGACAACCTCAGCCAGACCGAGCAGGGCGCTCGTTCCCCCGACCATGTGAATGGCTTCCACATCATAAGGCGCGATATGGCGGGCAATGATGCTCCCAACCTTTTGCATGACCGGATATACCAGAGAATGCACCATTTGCCGATTGTGAGGATCTCTCTTGAGGTTCTCCGCTTCTTCAAAGGAGATGTTCAGGCCGCCGGCCAGCACCAGTGAGAATTGCGTGCCGCCGGTGGGCTCATCGGCTACATGGATGACCTTTCCATCTTTGACGATTGCGATGCCCGTCGTGCCGCCGCCGACATCCACGACGGCGCCATTGTCTATGCCAAGCAGAGCGTTGGCGGCGGTGGGTTCATCGATAAACCGGCTGCAATCGAGACCGGCGGCTATGAGCACGTTCTGCGTTGCCTTGACCTCGGCAAATGGCACTCCGGGAGGAAACGATGTCGCGGCTGAAGTCAGCGCAAAACCAAGGTCCTGCTCAACCTCGGCTTTCATGGTGCCGAGGAGTTTGATTGCTCCGATAAAATCAACCACCAGTCCGTCTCTGACAATCTGTGCGAACTGATAGCGTCCTGCCAGCGGGCGATCATTTTCGTCCAGCACGATCAAAACGGTGTAGGCAGTTCCCAGATCCACTCCTACATGAACCGGACCCCGGTAACCCTTGCGCACCGGGGCTCCGTCAAGTATCGCTGCTGCCTTCCTTAATATGCTTTCGGCTTTTGGGTTCACTTCTTCTCCTTCGTGCGCTCCGAAACCTTGATGAGGGTGGCAGAGTTCCATTCTTGCCCGGAAGCCTGCAATCGTTTTGTGCTGTTGCTGATCACATCGAGGCCAGAACTTTAGAAACGATCTGCCTGACCAATTGTTCATCGGAAGAGGCGCTTGCCGGGATATTATCCTCGTCGGTGCTCAGCACAATCTTGATAACGCGGTCCCGGGATGCATTCTTGAACAGCTCGTATGCCTGCACGATGTCGCTGAAACGGAAATGGTGCGAAATCAGACTTGTGGGATCAAGCTTCCCGGCCTGAATCATCTTGATGAGCACCGGAACCGTGTTGCCGTTGACGACGCCCATATGCAGGCTGATGTTTCGCGTCCACAGCAGATCATTGTGTAGTTCAACGCTCTTGCTGAAAATCCCGATATTGGCCATGCGTCCGCCGGGCCCGATGATCTGCTGGGCAAGCTGGAAAGTGACGGGACTGCCGATCACTTCGATGACCGCATCGACCCCTTGCCCGCCGGTGAGCGCCATGACCTGTTCAAAAGCATTGCCATCCTTGTTGTTGATGGTGATGCTGGCGCCAAGCTGCCGCGCTTTCTCGAGACGGTGATCATCGAGATCGATCACGATGATCCTCGCAGGAGAATAGAACTGGGCGGCGACGACCGTCGCAAGCCCCACAGGTCCGGCTCCGATGATGGCGACGGTGTCGCCCAGCCCGACATTGGCTCTTTGCACCCCGACCTCGAGACCGGTGGGGATGATGTCAGCCAGCATCAATGCCGCTTCTTCGTCCATACCGGCCGGGATGGCATGAAGACTGGAATCAGCGAGCGGGATGCGGGCGTATTCTGCCTGAACGCCATCAATCAGATTACCGATCAGCCACCCGCCATGTCCGCAACTCGAGAAAATGCCTTTTCGGCATGACGAGCAGCGCCCGCATGAAGTGGTACACGGCACGATAACATGATCGCCGACTTTGAAATCCACCACCGCGGTGCCAACCTCGGTGATGTACCCGGTGGCTTCATGGCCGATGATGCGGCCAGGGCTACAGGTTCCCACTCCGCCTTTTAAAATTGCGAGATCTGTGCCGCAGATGGTGGTCTTGCTGACCTTGATGATAACGTCTGTTGGCTCCTTGATCCTGGGAAGAGGCCTGTCCTCCAGAGCTATCTTTCCTGGCCCGTGATAAACGAGAGCCTTCATAAGCAATTCCCCTCATGGAGCCTGACGATTACGGTCGAGAACCCTGACAGCTTTCAAACCGGAACAAGAATTCTCCCGTCGTATTACTTTCACTTGATAGGTCAGCGGACGTCGAAAAGGTCAGCATCTCTTGATCTCTGATCTAGATTCATGATCAGAAAATTAAGTAATATGATAATTTATCCAGAAAAAGAAATGATTTCTTAGTCTGGACTAGTGTATATCAGTCTTATAACTCATTAAAATATATGGATGAATTTTTCAGTTCAATTGCAAAAACTATTATAACTATACACTTTTCGCTTATTTGTCCTGAATTGTCATTGGAAGCCGTGGGTTTGTGGATGATTTGCAGCCGTTTAGGCATTGTTTTCATGGTTTTCGCCAACTACTCTGTTTTGAGAAATTTAAAGTAAAGTTGGTGCTATGACACGGTTAGCGTTGGATCGGGACGGCGCAACAGCACGTATTATTCAAGAATATGTTCCTGGTCGTCAAGTGACCATTGCTCATATTATTGCCAATCCGGATGCGGCGCTTTGCGAAAGGGTTGGTCTCGATACGTCTGACGCAGTCGGCATTCTGACCGTTACTCCCGGTGAGGGCACCATCATCGCGGGGGATCTGGCTATGAAAGCGTCCAGCGTGCGGATCGGTTTTCTGGACAGGTTCAGCGGCACATTGGTTATCTGCGGCGGGCTTGTGAGCGTGGAGGTTGCGATAGAAGCCGCTAACCGGGGACTGGAAACGGTTCTGGGATTTCACCCCGCTCCGGTCACACGTACCTGAACGTTTCGTTTTGTGTCGGTGAATGATTTGAGAGGGGCTGAATTCACGCGAAGCCCGGAATATCGGCTTGTGGTCATCGACCCTGAATATGCGGAAAAATTATACGACGGAGGCAGCTTGGACGATGGTGAGGGCGGGTGAACCAATCAGGCGTTTCATACTGCTCGGAGCGGTCGGTTCCGGTAAGACTTCCCTGCTGCGCGCATTGGAGGACGGCGATGAGCCCGTCCGTAAGACGCAGATGATCGATTATGCCGGCTGGGGGATCGATACCCCGGGCGAATATGCGGAAATGGGTGTTTACCGCGAGCGATTGCTGGCCGCTGCCGCCGATGCGAAGCAGGTGGTTGTCGTGCAGGATGCAACCCGGGCTCGCTCCTGTTTCCCTCCTCATTATCTCCTGATGTTTCCCCAGCAGGTGCTCGGGGCAGTCACCAAGATGGACCTGCCCGATGCGAATGCCGAAAGGGCCACGCGGCTTCTGCGCGAAAGCGGCGTGAGGGGAGATGTGTTCCAAGTCTCCGCGTTCTTAAGGTCGGGTATCGACGCCCTGAAAAGACGTCTCATGTCCGACAATTTAACCCCTGAAGGAGTGATCTGATATGGCGAATGCTCAAGGTGAAGCGCTGGGCCTGCTTGAGACCAAAGGTCTTGTTGCAATGATCGAGGCGGCCGATGCCATGGTCAAGGCGGCCAATGTTACGCTGATCGGTTCGGAAAAGATCGGCGCGGGTTTCGTGACAGTCATGGTTCGCGGAGACGTTGGCGCGGTGAAAGCTGCCACCGATGCCGGTGCCGCTGCGGCCAAACGTGTTGGCGAAGTTGTTTCCGTTCACGTCATTCCGCGTCCGCATAGCGACACCGAGCTGCTCCTGCCGAAGGTGAAGGGCGCCTGAGGTCGAGAGCGGGACGTATAGCGACAGAAGGATGCAATGCAAATGGATGACAATCTCATTGATCAGGTGGTCAAGCAGGTAATGAGCAAGGTGAGCGGCGCCGCCGCTCAGCCTGCGGCTCCCATGATCGGGCGCAATCCCGGCATGACCGAGTTCGTGGGAACCGCAGTCGGCGATACCATTGGTCTCGTCATTGCCAATGTCGACGCCAAGCTGCATGCGGCGATGGGGCTCGATGCGAAGTTCCGCTCGATCGGAATTCTGAGTGGGCGCACCGGTGCCGGCCCGCATATCATGGCGGTTGACGAGGCCGTCAAGGCCACGAATACCGAAGTGATCTCTATTGAGCTGGCACGTGACACCAAGGGTGGGGCGGGCCATGGTGCCCTGATCCTGCTCGGCGCCGAGGAAGTTTCCGATGCTCGCAGGGCCATTGAGGTGGCACTGAAAGATCTCGACCGCACTTTTGGCGATGTCTATGCCAATGATGCGGGCCATATCGAGCTTCAATATACGGCTCGGGCAAGTCTGGCTTGTGCCAAGGCCTTCAATGCTCCGGTCGGGCGCGCTTTCGGCCTCTGCGTTGGTGCTCCGGCCGGTATCGGTGTCCAGATGGTGGATGCGGCGGTAAAGTCTGCCGATGTCGACCTGATCGGACTCGCCACGCCTGCAAAGGGCACATCTTTCTCGAACGAAGTGATCGGATTTTTCAGCGGCGACGCCGGCGCGGTGCGCCAGGCCATCATGACTGCTCGGGAAGTCGGCATCAGCTTGCTGGGTTCTCTCGGGACTCCGCCTGTCGGTTCGGGGCGCCCCTACATCTAACCGCAGGCCCGACGAGGAGGTCCTTAAATGGCTAAGAGACACAAAAGGTTCGAGGCGCTCGAACGGCGCCCCGTCAACCAGGATGGCTTCGTGACCGAGTGGGCGGATGTCGGCCTGATCGCGATGGGAAGTCCGAACGACCCGGAACCAGGCATCAGGGTGACGAACGGCGTCATCGTCGAGATGGACGGCAAGAAGCGGGAGGATTTCGATTTCAACGAAATTTTCATCGCCAATTACGCCATCGACACGTCGATTGCCGAGGAGATGATGGCGATTTCTTCTGTCGATATAGCCAGGATGATCGTTGACATCAACGTGCCGCGCGCCAGGGTGGTAAAGGTTTTTTCCGGGCTGACCCCGGCAAAGATCGCGGCTGTCATATCCGAACTGAATGTTGTCGAGATGATGATGGGTGTGCAGAAAATGCGCGCTCGCCGCACACCGGCCAACCAGGCTCACGTCACCAATCTCCAGGACAACCCGGTTCTCATGGCCGCAGATGCCGCCGAGGCGACAGCCTACGGCTTTGCGGAAATTGAAACCACCGTGGCTGTTTTCAACTATGGCCCGTTCAATGCCCTGGCGTTGCTGGTGGGTGGACAGGTCGGACGTCCCGGCGTGCTCAGCCAGGATGCGCTTGAGGAAGCGATCGAGCTGCAACTGGGTATGCGTGGACTGACAGCCTATGCCGAGACCGTTTCGGTCTATGGCACCGAACGGGTGTTCATAGATGGCGACGACACGCCATGGTCCAAGGCCTTTCTGGCATCGGCCTATGCGTCGCGCGGCATAAAGATGCGTTTCACCTCCGGTACCGGCTCGGAAGTGCAGATGGCTTATGCCGAAGGCAAGTCCATGCTGTATCTGGAGATCAAATGCGTCATGCTGACCAAGGCGGCGGGCGTTCAGGGCCTTCAGAACGGATCCATCAGCTGCATCGGCGTGCCTGCGGGCGTGCCCAGCGGCATCAGAGCGGTTCTGGGTGAAAATCTCGTCACTACCTGTCTGGATCTGGAAGTCGCTTCCGGTAACGATCAGACATTCTCGCATTCGGAAATGCGCCGAACCGCGCGGCTGATGATGCAGTTCCTTCCCGGAACGGATTTCGTCACCTCCGGTTACAGCTCCACTCCGAATCTGGACAACATGTTTGCCGGCTCAAATGTGGATGCCGACGACATTGACGACTGGCTGATCATTCAGCGCGATCTCAAGGTTGATGCCGGTCTTGCGCCGGTGAGCGAGGAGCAGATCATCTCCCTTCGCAACAAAGCCGCGAGGGCGATTCAGGCGGTGTTCGAGGAACTCGGTCTTCCGGCAATCTCGGATGAGGAAGTCGAGCTGGCCACCTATGCCTATTCGAGCCAGGACATGCCCATGCGTGACAAGGTGCAGGACACCAAGGCAGCGCAGGACATGCTGAAGCGGGGCATTACGGGAATGGACGTTGTGAAAGCCCTTGCCAAGCGTGGTTTCACGGATGTCGCGAACTCCGTTCTCAACATCCAGAAGCAGCGTGTGTCAGGTGACTATCTTCATACTTCGGCCATCCTGGATACCGACTTCAATGTCATCGCCGCCGTCAACGACCTGAATGACTACCAGGGACCTGGCACCGGCTATCGCCCGACCGGCGAACGCTGGAAGAAACTGTCGGACATCAGGCAGGCCATCCGGCCTGAAGATATCTAGGCCGAGACTTGGGAGTAAACAACATGTCACAAGTCAATGAAGCCGCCATTCGCGAGGTGGTTTACGAAGTTCTCGCCCAGATGTGGGGCGCTGAAGGCGGAGACAAGGCCATGGCTGCACCCGTGGTCTCCTCTTCCGGCTCCGGTCCCGGGGCCCGGATGACGTTACGCGAACTGGGTCCGGCCAAACAGGGAACGGTTGCGAATGAGGTGGTGGTCGCGCTTGCTCCGGCGTTTGGCGACAAACTGAAGCAGCAGACCATCGTCGGGATTCCTCACGCCCGGGTATTACGTGAAGTTCTTGCCGGTATCGAGGAGGAAGGCTGCAAGGCGAGGGTTGTGCGGGTTCTGCATACCTCCGACGTTGCCTTCGTCGGTCTTGCCGGGGCGAAGCTCGCGGGATCGGGTATCGGTATCGGAATCCAGTCGCGCGGCACTGCGATCATTCACCAGCGCGATCTGTTTCCTCTTCAGAATTTGGAACTGTTTCCACAGGCCCCGATCATTGATCTGGAGATGTACCGCGCTATCGGGCGCAATGCCGCCAGCTACGCCAAGGGCACGACGCCTTCTCCGGTTGCTCAGAAGAACGACCAGATGGCTCGGCCGAAATATCAGGCAATCGCAGCAGTTTATCACATCCGTGAAACCAGCTTCGTCAATCTCGACGCCAGGCCGGTGGAGCTGGAAGTGCAGTTTTCCTGATTGTCAGGGGGATCACCACAGTGTCACAGCAAGACCTCATAAACTCTATCGTTCGTGACGTGCTTGCGGAGCTCAACGGGAACGGGCCAAAGCCCGCCCCTGTGCGCTCCGCACCCAACGGTGCCTACGGAAATTCGGCTTCCGCCGGAAATGGTTCCAAACTCGATTATCGCAAGGATTATCCTCTCGCCCAAAAGCGACAGGAGCTTGTGAAGACCGCTACGGGCAAGTCGCTTGCCGATATTACCCTGGATGCGGTGATCAGCGGAGCGGTGACTGCGGAGGAAGTTCGCATCACGTCTGATACCCTGGAACTCCAGGCGCAGATAGGCGACAGCATCGGGCGGCCGCAATTCGCCGGAAATCTGCGTCGTGCTGCGGAAATGACCCGCGTCGGCGATGAACGTCTGCTCGAAATGTATAACGCGTTGCGGCCGAACCGTTCCACCAAGTCCGAGTTGCTTGCGATAGCCTCCGAACTCGAAGAAAAATTCGACGCCAAGATCTGTGCCGCCTTCGTTCGCGAAGCTGCGGAAGTCTACGATCGGCGCGGGGTTCTTCGCAGGGATTGAGCGCTGGTTTCAGGTCCGGGCTCCACCATGGAGCGGAAGGCGTAAAGCGTTACGGGCGCGGCGTTCGCAACGCATAACAGGGGCGTCACAGGCATATGAAAATTGCAGGCGTCGATATTGGAAACTCCAGCACCGAGGTTGCTCTGGCCGAGATCAGCGGCCCCGTTGCTGACGTTCGCTTCCTTGCATCCAGCCGGGTGCGCACAACAGGTATCAAGGGCACGCCCGCCAATATTCCGGGTGTGATCCGCGCTCTCGAAACAGCAGCCGATTCCGCCGGTATCAAGGTGGCGGATATCGATCTGGTTCTGCTTAACGAAGCTACACCGGTAATTGGCGATATCGCCATGGAGACTATCACCGAAACGATCATCACCGAATCTTCGATGATCGGACATAATCCCGGATCACCTGGCGGACTGGGCGTTGGTGTTGGTGTCACGGTTGATATCCGGGATCTGGCGAAAGCCTCCGCTGGCCAGGCGGTTATCGCCATTGTTCCGAAAACATGTGATTTCAATAGCGCCGCTGCGCTGATCAGTGAAGCGCTCGGTCGCGGTGTCGATGTGCAAGGCGTTGTGGCGCAAGCCGATGACGGCGTGCTGATTGCCAACCGCCTGCCCAAGACGTTGCCTGTCATTGATGAAGTCAGGCTGATCGATCATGTGCCGCTGAATGAACTCGCGGCGGTGGAAGTTGCCGATCACGGCCAGGCGATTCAGCAACTGAGCAACCCTTATGGCATAGCAACGCTGTTCAAGCTGACTCCGCAGGAAACGGCTATGATCATCCCGATCGCAAAGGCTCTCATCGGGCTGCGTTCGGCGGTGGTGATCAGAACGCCCGAGGGCGATGTGCAGTCCCGCCGCATTCCCGCCGGATCGCTGAAACTGGTCGGCGAGCATCGCACGGTGACAGCGCAGATGGACAATGGCGCGGACGCGATCATGGATGCGTTGATGCAGGTCGCGCCTCTGACCGACGTTGAGGGTGAAGCGGGTACCAATGTTGGCGGCATGGTTGAGCGCGTGCGACAGACCATGAGCAGGCTCACCGAAAAGTCGGCTTCAGATGTCAAGATTCGTGATGTTCTGGCCGTCGATTGTCTGGTGCCGCAGCAGGTGGCGGGCGGCCTCGCCAAGGAATTCTCCATGGAGAATGCGGTCGGGTTGGCGGCGATGGTCAATACCGACAGGCTGCTGATGGAGAAGCTCTCCGCCGCTCTTACCCGGGAGCTGGGCATCAGGGTGGAACTGGGTGGTGTCGAAGCCAACATGGCTATCCGCGGCACTTTGACGACGCCGGGCATAGATACCCCCTTAGCGGTGCTCGATCTTGGTGCGGGGTCGACGGATGCCGCAGTTCTCCACAAGGGTGAACCGGTGCGCAGCATGCATCTCGCCGGAGCCGGCGACATCGTTACCATGCTGATCCAGCGTGAGCTTGATCTTCCCGGCTCTGGTGAGAGTGAAGCTGCCGAGCAGATCAAACGCTTTCCGCTGGCGCGGGTAGAGAGCCTGTTCCATATCCGGCACGAAGACAACACCGTGCGGTTCTTCAAGGAGCCGCTCGATCCCAAATTGTTTGGCCGGGTGGCTCTGATCACTCCGACCGGATTGTCGCCAATTCCCACCAACCACACCATGGACCGCATACGCACGGTGCGCCGTGAGGCCAAGCGTAAGGTGTTCGTGCGCAATGCGTTGCGCGCGCTTCAGGCTGTGGCGCCCGGCGGCAATATCCGGCAGCTCCATTTCGTGGCCATCGTCGGTGGTTCCGGTCTCGATTTTGAGCTGTCGCGAATGCTTACCGATCGTCTGGCGCCATTCGGGATTGTCATAGGGACGGCGAATATTCGTGGCGAACTCGGCCCTGTCAACGCAGTCGCGACAGGGCTGGTGCTCAGTTACGCCGACGCGAGAAGCGGGGCAGGCCATGGCTGATCTTTCGCGCGAACGCCCCGCCATTCATGTCTGCCAGGTTGCCGCCGCACCCGCCGATCTCGACCGCTGGGTTGAAATCGGTGCGGAGGAAGAGGGAGTGCCGACACGGAGCATCACGCTGGTGCAGACTGACGTGGTGGCTGCAGCTTATGCTGCAGCGCAAAGTTCGCGGATCGATGTCGGTGTCGGTGTCGGCGTTGATCGGGTGGTGCTGCATGAAAGCCATATGCCACCGCATCAACCGGTTCTGACGTTCGATCTCGGTGCCGACCCCCGCCGGGTCTGCCGTCGTATCGGCAGCAATGCGGCACGGCTCGTCGCCCGCCTGCCTTTACGGCTTGAAGATGAACCGGATGAGCAGCCTGCTTTTGAGACTCCCCGGTATCGGAACGGGAAAGAAAACATACCGGTCGGTGAAGCTGCTCCGGCAGCCACGGATGATGACAGCGCGAGACGGATCGCCGAAATCGTTGCCGCAATTGTTAAAAAGCGAGGAATGTAATGAGCTTGAAAGCTTTGGGCTTGATCGAAGCCATTGGGTTGGCCACCGCGATCGCGGCAGCCGATGCCGCTGCAAAATCGGCGAATGTTGAAATACTGGGATACGAGAAAGTGAATGGCGGTGGGCGCATCTCCGTGAAGCTTCTTGGCGATGTCGGTGCCGTGAAGGCTGCCCTTGCCGCTGCGGCAATGGTCGGATCGCAGGTGGGAAAGATTGAAGCAACCCAGCTCATAGCGCGGCCGCACGATGAAATTGAGGCTCTGATCAGAACCGTTGATCGCGGGCGTCGACAGGAACCAGCCGCCTTACCCGACAAGCCGAAGCTTCATGAGGCAGAGAGCAATGCCGAAACGGTTTCGCCGGAGGCTGCACCTGAGAACAAGCTGTCGAAGACCACGAAAAATGAAACCGGCGGAGCGGGTTACCCGAAAGGCCGCAAGTGATGAGATGTCTTGTCGGGCCAAATACGTGACGTGATCAATGTGGAGACAGGAGAGCATGCTGCCCATCGATAAAGGTGCGATAGAGACCGTAACCCGGGAAGTCGTGCGCCAGCTTGTGAACAGGAGTGCGGAAAGCCGCCCGGTCTCACAGGTGCGCGCCGGGTTTCTGGAGCTGCCAGTGCCGGTGGGCGTCTCTGTGCGCCATATCCACCTGTGTCCGGAACATATCGCGATCCTGTTCGGTGAAGGACATGATCTTCAGGTCCATAATGAACTTTACCAGAAAGGGTATTATGCCGCGCGGGAGCAACTGGTGGTGGCTGGTCCCCGGCGTGCTATCGAGAAGGTAAGGGTTCTCGGCCCTCCGCGTGCGTTCTCCCAGGTTGAGCTGGCCCAGACCGACGCCTTCGCTCTGGGGCTCAAGCTTCCGGTTGCCACCGAAGGCAGTGAAGAGGGTACGCAGCCCATCACGTTGATCGGCCCGCAGGGCAGCGTGCGGCTGCCGGGTGGGAAAGGCGGAGGTGCATTCATTGCCCGTCGCCACATTCATCTCAGCGATACCACCGCCGCCAAACTCGGTGTCAGGGCCGGAGACCGTCTCGATCTTCGTGTGAACGGTCCGAGGCCGACGACGTTGCATGACATTTTCGTCCGGGTCCGTCCCGGTTGGCTCACTGAAGTGCACGTGGATACCGATGAGGCCAATGCGGCGGGTATCCGCAACAACCAGACATGTACTTTGCTCATTCCCCGTCAATCCTGATGAAGAGTTATCTCCATGGATGAGGCTGTCGTTGATAAAATCGTTGCCAGAATTTTGGCACAGCTCAACAATGAGCCGGTCTCTTCCATCGCCAGGAAGGTGACGATGCTGTTCTGCGGCGCACGTGCTGGAACGGAAGCGGGCCTTGAAGCCGTTCGACGCCTGAGCCGGAGCAAGCACGACCTGACGGTGATGCACACCGAGGCGGCTCGCGAGATCATCCCGGAAGAGACCATTCGCAAGGCTGGCGCAAATGATTTTGTCGGAGCGGGCCTCTGGGTTGATGTCGCGGGTCTCGTCTGCAAATCGGATCTGCTGCTGGTTCCAACCCTTACGACGCGAATGGCGGGTCATCTGGCGCTTGGTCTTATGGAATCCTCTTCCGCAACTTTGATTTTGCGGATGTTGCTGGCCGGCAAGCCCGTGATTGTGATCAAGGATGGCGCTGACCCCAATGGCTGGGTTTCCGAAAAAATATATGGAGCAAAAGCCGGGGCGGCTTCCGCATTGCGCAACCGGCTCGAAAGTAACCTGGCTACCCTGACATCGTTCGGTGTCGATCTGGTGGCCGAAAAGGATTTCCTGGTCACGATGGAGCGTCGTCTGCTGACAGGCTCCGCCGTAAACCCGGTTGGCTGTGGCGCAGAGGTGCCCGCAACCCCGACATCTGCAACAGACGTCATGAGCGGTATCGTTACGGCGGGAGAACTTCTGAGGCGCGCACACGGTGCGACGGTCAGAATAGCCCCGGGCAGCCGTCTGACGCCCCAGGCGGAAGACACCGTGAGGCAATTACGTCTCAAACTCGTATTCGCGTGAAAAAAAGGACAACAGACATGCAACTTGCAAAAGTCATCGGAACCGTTGTCGCAACGCGCAAGGAGGATTCCCTGATCGGCTTCAAACTGCTGGTTCTGGAAACTCTTGGTGTAGAAAAGGAAGGCAAGGACGGGCATCGTCTCGTTGCAGTCGATACTCTCGGTGCAGGTGCGGGGGATACGGTTCTGTTCGTAACCGGGGGCGCGGCCCGCATACCGTTCCCTGAACCGGCTCCGATCGATGCCAGCATTGTCGGCATTGTCGATTCCATAGACGTGCAGCTATGAGCATCTACACAAAAGGCGGCGACAAGGGCGAGACCTCGCTGCTCGGTGGCGTGAGGGTGCCCAAGGACAGCCTGCGGATCGAGGTATACGGTACGCTGGATGAGGTGACGTCCGCTCTCGGCCTTGCCCGTGCAACCACCGGGAGCGATGACCTTTGCAGGGAGATCATCGATCTTCAGGGAGAATTCATCGATATCATGGGTGAGCTCGCGTCCGGCCCCTATGACGGTGACAATCCCGTGCAACTGCCTAAAGGGCGTACTTTCCGCACCGCACCGCAGCATGTCGAGCGGTTGGAACAGGTAATCGACAGGTTGCAGGCCGAGCGCATTCCCTATCCTCATTTTGTGAAACCGGGCGGTTCTCAGGCCTCGGCTGCGATGGACATGGCGCGGACCTTTGCCCGCCGGGCCGAGCGCCGGTTGATCAGCCTCGGCCGTGAAGAACCGATAAATCCCAGCCTCGCAAAGTATTTCAACCGCCTGTCGGACCTTCTGTACATGATGGCGCGGATAGACGAACAGCGTGCGGTTGTTCGTTCGGTTGAACAACAGGTTCGGGGCGAGTGCCATCGAAACGAAAGTAATACCAGTAAGGCGGTGCTGGGCCTCAGGGAAACGGGCCGTCTGATGGAAGCCGGCATATCCTGTGCCGATTCCATGGAGGTTCCCATGGTGCTGACGGTCGTGGATGCCGCTGGCCAGCTCGTGGAATTCAGGCGCATGGATGGAGCATTGGTAATCAGCACGACGCTGGCGCCGAACAAGGCCTATACGGCAGCGGCGGTGCGAATGGCGACCCATGAACTTGCCGGGCTGGCGCAGCCGGGAGGACCACTGTTTGGAATTGAGACCAATATTCCCAAGCTGACCCTGATTGGCGGTGGTCTGCCATTGATGCGTGACGGCGTGCTTGTCGGCGCGGTTGGCGTGAGCGGTGGTTCGGTTGAACAGGATATCGACGTTGCCCAGAGCATGGCGAACTCATTCCGCGGATTAAATGGAGATTTGATGCGATGACTCTCGAAGACACGAAGATCCGCGAGATTGTTCGCCGTGTTCTGGTCGAAGTGAATGACAGAAAGTCAGAGAGCCTTCCGGAGAAAGCCGCCTCCCGGAGATCAGCTCAATATCGTGGTGTGTTCGATACCGTCGATGAGGCTCTTGCTGCGGTGGGGATTGCACAGAAGCAGTTCCGGCTCGTGAGCCTTGCCAAGCGCAAGGTGATCATCAACGCCTTGCGGGAGGCTGCCATTGAGAATGCCCAGCTTCTGGCAAAAATGGCGGTGGATGAAAGCGGCATGGGCCGGGTGGCCGACAAGGTCAAGAAACACCTCCTGGTTGCAGAAAAAACACCAGGTGTCGAGGAAGTACCAAGTGGCGCGTTCATCGGTGATTACGGTCTGACCACCGAGGAACCGGCTCCCTTCGGCACAATCCTGGCGGTAACGCCGACCACCAATCCGACCGCAACATTGTTCTCCAATGTCATCAGCATGCTGGCGGCAGGCAACACGGTATTTTTTGCACCGCATCCGCGCGCACTGAAAACCGCCCTGTGCACCATCGACATCATCAATGAGGCGGTAGAGCACGCAGGCGGTCCCGCCAATCTTGCGGTCTCCTTGAGCGAGGTGAAGCTTGATGTGGTTCAGGAGCTGATGCAGCATCCCAAGATCGCTCTGTTATGCATCACCGGCGGACCCGGTGTTGTCGATCAGGCAATGCGAAGCGGAAAGCGGGTGATCGGGGCTGCCGCGGGTAACCCGCCGGTCCTGGTGGATGATACTGCGGAGCCGGAAAAGGCTGCGCGCGACATCATCCTCGGCCATTCATTCGATAATAATCTGCCCTGCATTGCCGAAAAGGAAGTTATCGTTACATCCAGTATAGCCGACCGCCTGATGGCGGCGTTCCGGGCGCGAGACAATGCTGTCGTGCTCGATCAGAAGCACCTTTCCCGGCTTGAAAGTATTGTGCTGAAGCCGGATCGGAGCGGGCCTCATCCAGGCATGATCGGCCAGAATGCCAGTGTTATTCTTCATGAACTCGGAATCGAAGTCGGCGAGGATATCCGGGCCATCGTCATTGAGACGGATAAGGATCATCCGTTCGTGCGGCACGAATTGATGCTGCCGGTTCTGCCTGTCGTTCGCGTACGCGATTTCGATGAGGCCGTGAAGGTCGCGGTGGAAGTTGAAGAGGGCTTAAGTCATTCGGCAATCATCCATTCTTCCGACATTTATCACATGAGTATCTTCGGCAAGGCCATCAACACGACGATCTACGTCAAGAACGCCCCATCCTATGCGGGCATCGGCATGGGTGGCGAAGGCCATTGCAGTTTCACGATAGCCGGGCGCACGGGTGAGGGCGTTGTTTCGGGGCGTACCTTTACGCGCTTGCGGCGTTGCACGCTGGTGGGTGCCTTCTCGAAATCCTGAAAGGCTACGACGGTCGGGAAGGTTTCTTTCCCTAAAACTCGGAAGGGAGATGGATGTGGTTAGCGGGGCTTCAACCGAGCCCCGATCTTGTCATCGAATGATCGAACACTGGCTGGGCTCTAAGTCACAGGCCGGTGGAGATGGAGGGGCACACATGACTTTCTTGGGGATATTGGCTGCTTTCGGCGGTGGAATATTTGGCGCAGCCATCGGTGGTCTACCCGCTTTTCAGGTTGTTGGTTTCTTTGTGATAATCGGCTCCGTCGCCCATATCACCACGGGTGCGGAAACGTTTTATGGAGTGCCCTTCGGCATTCTCGGGCCGCATGTCGGTGGATTTGCCTCAGGGGTGGCCGCGGTTGCCTATGCGGCCAGCAGGAAGAAAATCGATAGCGGTCGCAACATTGTCGCAGGATTGATGGGACTTGGCAGCCCGGATGTTCTGCTGGTGGGCGGTATATTCGGAATATTTGGCTACGGTGTTCAGTGGGGTCTGGCGAAGATTCCGGGCTTCGGAGCGAGTTATGTCTGGACGGATACCGTTGCCTTGACTGTGGTCATTTCAGCGATCGTCGCCAGGTTGCTGTTCGGCAAGACAGGGCTCTTCGGGACACCGGCAGAAGGGGTCAAACGTTATTCCCCGCCTTCGGCAACACGTTGGGTTCCGTATCAGAGCTCTTCCGGTCAACTTGCCATAATCGGCCTCGGAGTTGGGTTGCTTGCCGGCTATCTTGCTATCACTTTTGGTGCTGCGGGTATCTTTCTGTCTTTTGGTCTGGCTGCCGCAAGCCTGATTTTTCTTCAATTCGGTGTCCAGATTCCAGTGACACATCATATTGCACTGCCAGCGGCCATAGCTGCGGCGGTGTCGGGTAGTCTTATATGGGGTGGTGTTTTCGGGGTTGTCTGCGCCTTTGTCGGAGAGTTCATGGCGTGCACATTCCTGGTTCACGGGGATACGCATATTGACCCGCCGGCAGCTACCATCGCTCCGATGACAACGCTTGCAAATCTGCTTGCGGCATTGGGCTTTTTCTCGCTTCTGCCGCTTCCCTGACATGTGTCGATGAATGTGCAGATGCATTCGTCGGACACTTTTCACCCGTGAGAGCAATCTCCGCTATTGAGATGGTCTCGCGGGTCAGGCATAGATCATTATGGTTATGGTGTGAGCCTAGCTCACACCGTTAACTCCTCTCACCAATTTCCGAGGGGAGGACGTTGGTACCCTGATTTCAGGGTGGAACGGGAATTTGGTGCGGAGCATTATGCTCCAATTCCGAAGCTGCCCCCGCAACTGTAAGCGGCGAGCGGCAATCCAGTTAGCCACTGGCTCAAAGCGAGCTGGGAAGGCGGATTGCTGTGAGGACCCGTAAGCCAGGAGACCGGCCAATCGTCAAACGCAACCCGTTTCGTCCGCCGGTGGGGTGGGCAGGAGGCTTTGATGAATTTTTCAGGTACCTGTTTTCTTGCGTTTTCTCTTCCTGCCTTTTTATTCCTTCCTTATTCCTCGATAGCATCAGCCGATGAAATGCTGCCGGAAATCGTGGTGACGGCGACACGCTCGCCGACCGCCATCAGCAATGCCGGCAGTTCGATCTCGGTCATTTCAGCCGAAGAAATTGTAAAGAGTTCGCCGAGAGATATCTCCGATGTCCTGCGCACTGTCCCGGGTATCAGTATGACCATGGCAGGTGGTTCGGGTTCTGTTACCAATGTACGCATTCGTGGTGCGGAATCGAAGAACACTCTGGTTCTGATTGACGGCGTCCGGGTCAATGATCCGTCCGATGCAGGGGGCGGTTTCGACATGTCGGCTATCGTTCCGACCGATATCGAACGCATCGAGGTGCTGCGAGGTCCGCAATCGGCACTTTACGGTTCGGATGCGATGGGCGGCGTCATCAACATCATCACCCGCAAGGGGCAAGGCAAACCCCGCGTGAAGATGTCCGCCGAGGGTGGCAGCTACGGCAGCAAGGGTTTGAGCGGCAGTATAGCGGGTCGCGAGGGGCCGGTGTCCTACGCCTTCTCGGTGAATGGCTACGACACGGCAGGTTTCTCCCGCTACGGCTACCGCATCGGACGGATCGAGAAGAAGTTTCCCTGGGGCCTGGAAAACGATTCAAACCAGCGTATCGGTGCCAGTGGCAAGGTGACTGTTGGTATCTCGGACACATCGGAGCTGGAGTTCGGTGGTTACTCTTCGCTCAATGTCTATGACTACGATTCCGGTTACGGCCAGTTTCCGGATACGCCGTCGCGTTCCCGTCAGGGTCTGTTGAACGGCTATGTCCGATTGAAGAACCTCATGTTCGATGGTCGGTTGACCAATCGTTTCACCGTGTACGGCAACGCCACGGACCGTAAATATCGTACCATCGAATATTACAGTTACGGCGCTGCACCCGTGATGTCGTGGACCAACGACCACTATCGCGGCAGCCGCGTCGCCGCTGAATATCAGGGCGATCTCAAGCTCGACCAGTTCGGCATCTTCACTCTGGGTGCGAAGACCGAGAAGGAAGACCTGATTTCCTATTCGCAGAATATCGAGCCGATTGCGTCCATGCGCTCGAAAACGGGTGATTTCAGTCAGGTGACCAACTCAGTCTATGTGATGCATCAGGTATCACCGCTGACAAACCTGCATCTGTCGCTGGGCGGTCGGATCGACGCGATTGATAATGGCAACCAGTTCAACACCTGGCGCGCCACCGCCGCTTACGAAATCCCCGAGACGGAGACGACGCTGCGCGCCAGTGTCGGCACCGGCGCCAAGGCACCGGGTCTGTTTCAGCTGCACGATGCGACTTATGGCAATCCCGACCTCAAGCCCGAATACTCGGTGGGTTTCGATGCCGGTATCGATCAGAAGCTGTTTGACGATAAGCTGCTGCTTTCCGCGACGTTTTTCTCGAACCGTTTCCGCGACATGATCGATTTCACATTCGATCCGGAGACCTGCCCGTCGACGAGCCCGTATGGCTGCTATCTGAACGTAGCCCGGGCGCGTACCTGGGGGATCGAGTTCTCCGGTGATCTTGAACTGGTGCCGGACCTTCTG
>Ga0153941_1000194_pt1 | contig 28579 bp, 23 predicted proteins | sample TSNJ025MetaG_FD_104733 | JGI IMG/M metagenome (GOLD analysis project Ga0153941, IMG submission 104733) | Attine ant fungus gardens microbial communities from New Jersey, USA - TSNJ025 MetaG | ecosystem: Host-associated > Fungi > Mycelium > Unclassified | place: USA: New Jersey, Brendan T. Byrne...
ACATTCAGTCCGCTTCAACCGAACTCTTCAGACCGCTAACGCGAAAAGAGCGTTCCGTTGAAGCGAACTATGCAGTCAGTCAGATTAGAAGATGTACATTTTATAGGTAATATTATTGTTAATTCGTAGAATTCAATATTCTACGAATTAATTTTGTGTAAATAACATGTATATATAGTATTGGCAGATTTTGCACAATGATACATGATTATACTGATTAAAATAATAGAAGAAATGTAAGAAAAAGGCGACAGTTTTATTTTTAAGGATGAGTTTTGAATAAGCCGATTATAGCCAACGGTGGATTGTATTATAAACTTTAAAGATACAGAGAAAGAGGATTATAATTAGTGAAAAATATATCATATTTAAAATATAAAAAGAGAAAAAAAGTCGCAGTTTTATTCTTTTTTTTTATAGCAGTCCTTATGATTTTCGGCACAATAATCATATTAGGGCATAATCAAAAGGACAGAAAATATAAAGAATACTTACAGAAAGCACAGCAATATTATGATAATTATCATTATGAAGCAGCAATTATGACATATCATATTGCTATTAATGCAAGACCTGACAAGGAAGAGCCTTATATGATGATTGCAGATATTTATTTAGAACAGGGAGATTACGTAAATGCCCGCGAGGTGCTGTCAATGGGTTATAAATCTACAGGTAGTGTTGCATTTCTAAAAACATTGGAAAGGATATATGTTTTTGATAATTCAGGAAATGATAAATATATATCGGATGAAAATTCTATAGAAGAAGTTGTGACAATAAATAATAATATTATTATTGCTGTTGCAAACAATAGTTATTCGCAATACATACAGGAATATGGAAATGCGGATATTGTGCTTTTAGATGACAATATACTTGCTGTATATCATCAAGGATTTGAAGGTGTATGCTATTACTACAATACACCTTCAAATGGATATATTGTAGATGAGACTAGCGGCAAGCCATATGAAAATAGAAAGCCTAATCATGTATCAGTTGATAACATGAGCAGTCTGTTTCACAACTATCATTCGTTGGTCAGCTATTCTAGGCTACAAGAATTGTTTGGTGATTCTGTAGGTTTTAGCTATAACCAAACTGATCAACGTTATGAGGTAGCGTACATCTACAATAATTGTATCGTAAGAATTGAGTGTAGCAATACTGGTGATGTGAGTGGAACTAGGGTTTGGAATCAGATTGAGCCTCAATACAAAGATGGGAATGCGGGTGAAATGAATAATGAAGATACCGGACAAAGCGGCGGATATATAACAAGCTCTCTAACCGGTTTAGGAGTAAAAGCAGCATTATGTGTAAGAGCATCCAATGACAGGTATGGTGCTATTATTATAAAAACTGAAAGCGGTTATGATGGCAGTTATGCTTTAGAACTTTTGGCAGGAGAGTATAATGTAGAAATTACAGCAAATGGTTTTATAAGCGAACATTTTACTATTCATATTCGCAAAGGAGAAGTTATTCGTAATAATAACTACACGATATCTCCTGTGCTGCAAGAAGGTGAAATTCGTATTGTCCTTGAATGGGGAAGCTCACCCAGAGATTTAGATTCCTATTTAATTGGTGCAAGTTCTTCTGGAAATAATGTAAACATAAATTATCAGAATTTGCAAGCAATAACTGCAGGTAATGTAATTGCAGAACTGGATCTGGATGATACTGATGGATATGGTCCGGAAACAATAACAATATATGATACAGGCGGTCAATATGAATACAGCGTGCATGATTTTACAAATATGAACAATAATGAATCAAGCGCAATAGGAAGTTCAGGAGCAGCTGTAAAAGTATATAGGGAGGGACAGGGGCCAATAGTATTTAATGTACCATATGGGATAGGAACATGGTGGACTGTATTCAGAATTGAAGAGGGAGAAATCATAACTGTGAATCAAATGAAATAGAAGAAGGGAGAATCATGCATTTAATTGTTTGTGGTGAAGCTCCTTCAATGTTATTGCAGCATACAGATTTATTGTGTGATAGAGGATATAGCATAGGAGTATCATTATATAGTATCAGAGAGCTTGTGGAATATTTTGAGGAATATATACTTTCTGAAAAATGTGTAATTATTATTGGAATTACTACAGAGCGTATGGCAATGGAGTGTGAAAATGCATTAGTGACAATAAAGCGGATAAGAGCAGATGTAAAATTTATTTTTTGCATTGCATGTCTGGCGAGGCTGGACAGGTTGTTTTTGTTAAAACCTGTTTATATGCTGCCGGTGCCGGTAAGGGTGAACGCATTACTTTATGCGCTTGAAGAGTGTGAGCGTATTTTTGAAAGGGAGGCAGGAAAATTTATTGTTTTGCGCAGTAAGGGCAGGGTAAGTTGTCTGGAAATAAACGAAATAGTATATATTGAAAGCAACGGCCGCTGTATTGAAATCCATATGAATAGTGAACAGGATATTTTGTCCTATTATATGCAATTAGGAGAAATCATCAATATGCTGCCTGTGGAATTTATCAGATGTCATCAAAGCTATTGTATTAATTGCAATTATGTACAGGAATACAACAATGGTAATCTGCTGTTGCGCAATGGAAAAGCAATCTCAGTAAGCAAAAGGTATCGGAAGGAAATGAGAATATTATTTGAGGATGATTCCAAAATTGACATTTTGCGGGTCAATTCTTACAGATATGTGGCAAAAGTATCAACAAAATAATACAATTTTTTTGTTGATTATAAATTGAAGGAGATTACGAGACATGATGAAAAGAAAGAAAATATTTTTGTGTATTTGGGTTATTGCATTGTTTATGTGTATGGTTCTATCGGTTAATGCATCTTCAGATACAAATACAGCTGTAAATGAAGCAAAGAACGGTGTTTTAGAAATAGATGTATACTATGTGGATCAAACTGGTGAAGGCTATTTGCTTGGCAGCGGCAGCGGCTTTCTGATAGGTGAAACATCAGGCGCTGAGTATTTAATAACAAATGCGCATGTAGTTGTGTTGGAAGCAATGCCTCATGAAGCAAAGACATCATGGAGTGAACGCTTCGGGGTTGATTTTTTTAAATCTGGTAATATCAATCTAAAATTGCAGGTTGTGGTAAAAAGAGATGTCGTGATTAGCGCATTTATGGTTAACAGTTCAGTAGAGATGGATTTTGCAATCCTTAAATTGGAGCAGCCTATTTATGACAGAGTGCCGCTGACTATAAATGATGATCAGAACAAGGTAGTGTCTACAGATAATGTATATGCATTAGGGTTTCCGGGTGTCATTGAAGAAATTCAGGATGCAAACTACTATACAAGCGACGATGTAAATGTGACAAATGGAATTGTTTCCAAGCTTCATACAATAGACAGTGTTCTGTATGTTCAGCACAGCGCATCCATATCGGCAGGTAATTCTGGTGGTCCATTGCTTAACAGCAGGGGCGAGGTAATAGCAGTTAACATGGGCAGTATTGTTGATACATATTACTATTCCGTACATATTTCAGAAGTAACGTCCGTTTTAAGGATGTTGGGAATACAATTTGTCAACAGCAATGAGGAAACTGCGCAAGCAGATGAAGCAGCAGAAGAACCTGAGACCGTACCGGTTATAAACATGCAGGAACCAGAGATTACAGTGGACAAAAGTGAATTATCTTCGTCAGTGGCATCAGCAAGTAATTTGGATACCACAGTATATTCCGATGAAAGTATATTGGATTTAGTGGAGGCAATAGCTGAAGCAAATAGTGTGATCAATAATCCTGATGCTACGCAGACAGAGGTCAGCTCGGCACTCAGGAATCTTGAAACTGCCAGAAATTCGTTGGTAGAAAAGAGTCGGGTTTCCAATTCACTGATTATAATAATTGTCATAGCGCTTATTGTAATAATTGCAGCAGTAATCATTGTTATAGTTATGATGAACAGCAAAAAGAAGCGGGTTGAACCCACTCCAAAGCCAACTTATACAACCCCCGGTGCCGGCGCTTATCCCGGGAGACAAGGGGTACAGTCACAGTCATCTCCCGGAATGCAATTCCATACGGGAATGGACAGCGGAGCGGGAGAGACCAGTGTCCTTAATGATGGAGCGGGAGAAACCAGTGTATTGAATGCTGGAATGGGAATGATATCAGCGTCTTTAAGCCGAAGGAAAAATGGAGAGAACATTGCCATCTCAAAACAAGCATTTAAACTGGGTAAGGAAAGAGCTAAAGTAGACTATTGTATACCGGACAATAGTTCCATATCCAGACATCATGCAAGTATAGTATATAAAGGTGGTTCCTACTATATTATTGACAAGAATTCCACTAATTTTACTTTTGTAAATGGCAACAAAATATCCGCGGAGCAGGAATTTAAATTAAACAGCGGAGACAAGATTAAATTGTCAGATGAAGAATTTGAATTCAGATGTTAAGAAAGGTAACAGTTCAGCAGCATAATCGTAACAGTTTAGCCGCCAGGCTGAACTGTTACTAGGAAAGTGCAACAGTGTGGCGCTATGTCACACTGTTGTATCGGGTATTGGATATGGAATATTTAATAACAGCATATAGTGATATTGGAATAAAGAAGCGCACGAATCAGGATTCTATGTTTATAAAAGTGGCAGAAACAGAATATGGAAAAGTATGTTTTTCTGTTCTTTGTGATGGAATGGGGGGGTTAGCCAAGGGCGAACTGGCAAGCGCCTCTATAATACGTGACTTCTCTAAGTGGTTTGAATATGAATTCCCGGAAATGCTTTACAAAGGGATTAACCCGGAGAATCTTAGGAAGACATGGGAAAACCTGATCTATGAATCCAATTATAAAATAGGTTATTATAGCCAGCATCATAATGCACAGATGGGAAGCACTGTCAGTGCATTGCTGATCGTAGATGGGATTTATTACATTATTCATGTGGGGGATTCAAGAATATACCTGCTGGATAATACGATCAAGCAGTTGACAAAAGATCAGACATTTATTCAACAGGAGATGGATGCAGGGCGCATGACACCGGAAGAGGCAAGAAGAGATCCAAGGCGTAATATGCTCCTGCAATGTGTAGGAGCTTCAAATGTGATTGAGCCGGATTTTTATTTGGGAGAAATACAGGAAAATTCTGTATTTGCCATATGCAGTGATGGATTCCGGCATGTAATTACAGAAGAAGAAATATATGCAGGACTCAATCCCTCAATTTCCTATAATGAAACAATCATGTATGATAATGCGGTATCTCTTGTTGAACTTAATAAAAGCAGACAAGAGGAGGATAATATCTCGGTTGCTCTTGTCAGGGTAACTTGAGATATGGGGTGAAGCTATGTTGGAAATTGGATCTTTGATTGATGGGAAATACAAGATATTAAGTAAAATAGGTCAGGGCGGAATGAGTGTGGTTTATATGGCCATTAACGAACGCGCCAATAAGACCTGGGCTATTAAGGAAGTAAGGAAGGATGGAATTCAGAACTTTGAAGTAGTGAAACAGGGACTGATTGTTGAGACGGATATGCTCAAAAAGCTTCATCATCCCAACATTCCAAGTATTATTGATGTCATAGAGGATGATGAGAAGTTTTTGATCGTAATGGATTATATAGAAGGGAATTCTCTTCAGAAGGCATTAAAGGATTATGGACCGCAGCCTCAGGAGGATGTGGTGGAATGGGCAAAGCAGCTGTGTGATGCACTTGGATATCTGCATTCAAGAAAACCGCCTATTATATATCGGGATATGAAGCCTGCAAATGTAATGCTTAAGCCGGACGGGACAGTATCCCTGATTGATTTTGGAACGGCCAGAGAATATAAAGCAGGTAATACAGGAGATACATCAGTACTTGGAACCAGGGGATATGCGGCACCGGAGCAATATGGAGGAATGGGTCAGACTGATGCAAGAACGGATATCTATTGTCTGGGAGCAGCGTTACATCAATTGCTGACAGGCCAGGATCCCTGCCAGCCTCCATATGTCAGATTTCCTCTTCGGGAATACAATGCCGCACTATCTTCGGGTCTTGAAGAAATCATCATGAAGTGTGTGGAGGATATTCCGGAAAACCGCTATCAATCCTGCAGCGAATTGATGTATGCGCTTACGCATTATAATGAGTTGGATGTAGAGTATAAGCGCAGGCAAAATCTGAAGCTTGCAGTGTTTATTACTACGACTGTATTAACAGTTGCTTCATTTGGTGCGTCAATTGGGTTCAATACTCTTGAAGCAGGGACTAAGACAAGCAGTTACGAAGCGTATCTGGATACGGCGGGTGGAAGTGCTGCGGATGAAGATAAGATAGAAAACTACCGGAATGCCATTAACCTTGATCCCACCAGACTGGAAGCCTATACACAGCTTTTAGAGCAGGTATTTATGCAGGATGACAATTATTCTTCAGAAGAAGATACTATCATGCGGGAGATACTGGCTGGCGGAAATGATTCCAAAAGAAATAATGAAATGATTTTTAAATCCAATATAGTGGGATACGAAGAATTTGCTTACCAATTGGGGATATCATATTTCTATACATATGAGGAGAGTGGTAATAAGGCATATTCTGAAAAGTGGCTGAATGTGGCGGCGTCATCTGTGACACTGGAAACAGCCAAGGTAGAAAGAGCCAGACGGCTTTCGCAAATAGCCTCTTATTATGCGAAGATTGGCAGAGAAAGCTTGTCGGGGGATGCAAGCGTCAGTTATTTGGATTACTGGATTGCTTTGATTGAATTATCAGAAGGAAATATTGTTGTGGTTGATAATTCCACCACGGCAATCATGATGTATAGAGAGCTTGTATATCAAATTTATTCTAACACCGATAAATTTCGCAAGGACGGTGTGACTAAAAAAGAGATGCTTGAGCAGCTTGATAATATCACTGAACGAATAGTGGGATCAGAAGACAAGGCAGCAACTGATATCAATTTAAGCAGCGAAAAAGATCGTGTACGGACAATGGTTGCCGAACTTGAATACAATATTACTTTGGCTAAGAGGGCGGTTGAAAGCAGTTTCTCTAATCTGGCGGGAGGTGGAGTAAATTGATATTGGCAATAAGTTCACTGAAAGAAATAGAAGAGAGGGTATCACTTTATAATTCTTTGTATTATGTATTTGCAATATTGGCTGTCGTTTTTCTTCTTCTGTCGCTGCTTTTGTTTTTTAAATTTAATATTATTCAAATTATAGCGTTTAAGACCGGTAAGGATATGAAGAAATCCATTAAGAAGATAGAAAGCCAGAATAGTGAATCAGGTAATCTGTCAGCGGAACACCAGGTAGAAAGAAAAGGAAAAAGGCAAGGGGGAGCGAAACTTTGGAACACAGATCCTTTGGATGTGGGTAAAGATAACGGAAGACTACCTGAATCAGAAGAATCGGCGCATGAAAACTTACAAGGTATATATGAGGGACAGCAGGAAATAAATAATCATAACATAATATCCAGAGATTATGACATGACATCTGCTTTGAATGAAGATAATGATAAGTATATCGGACAATTCCGGATTATCAGAAATATCATGATCGTACATACTGAAGAAACTTTATAGGAGGAACATATGGATAAACAGATTTGGAGCAAAATCCGCAGAAAACTGGCAATTATTATGACATTTATACTGGTAGGTACCTTGATTTCCAATAATTATGTACCGCTTGAAGCATCCGGCAATATACTGTATATTGATGAATTTGGGGTTGTTGACGAATCAGGTGATAGTGTATCGGGAGGCGATGTATGGATTGGAGACAATACAGTAAGCAGCGGTGAAAGCTTTAAACTTGATAAGGATGGAAAGTTAATATTAACAAATGGCATTACGGTTACAGGCAGCGATGTAAGTGGTAACGAGTATTTAGAAGTGTCAGGGAGTGATTATCAGGTTAGCGCAGCAGGTTATGAGAGCAAGAGCGGAACATTTGAATCAGGTACTGCCGGTAAGATTGTTCTCAAAAAGATTTATTCTCTTGAGGTAACAGTGCAAAGAAGAGATGGTGCAACTGCAATTGAAAATGCTGAGATTCGATTAAAAAAGGATGGGTTCACGGTATCGGACAATGCAATACCGCTTGAAGATAAGGTATGGAAAACCGCAGCAGGTGGTAAGGCGTCAGTTGGATTCACAGGCAATGGAGATTATGAAATAAGTGTATCATGGAATGGAATGGAACAGTCGGTACCTGTAGTCCTTAACGATGCTGAATATGATGAAAATCAGAATAAATTTGTTATTAACTATGAAATAGATTTCGCTCAGGCCGTTTCTCTTACGGTGAGCAGCTCAGATGCAGATACAAATCAAACTTTGTCACCAACCTATTCCATCGAAGTGGATGGTGAGATACGGGATGGTTTTTATGACCTTGAACCAGGAAGTCAAGTTACTTTTTCATTGGAGGATTTAACAGACTATCATGTTGAGTCGGTTAAATTGATAGATAGCGCCGACATCCAAACTTTAACGGCCGTTCGTGTAGATAATACTTCAAGCATTTATGAGTTTATTTTAAATGAAGATACCCGAATTGATATTATATATAATAAAAAAAGTGACTGGGAAATAATAGTCAAAGATGGTGAGAGTTCTGTTACTCAGGTAACGGCGGGTGCATTTAAGCGCTATGTAGTAGAAATTTCTGGAGTGAAAGGTAATTATGATATAGGTGCTCCAACAGTTTCAGGAAATTCAGGAGCAACTGTTGAAGCTGTGGAGGATAAATATTTTCTGCAAATCCCTGTAGATATCTATGATGTGAATGGTAATAATACACTTACAATTACATGTGATATAGTCAGAAAAGTAAATGGCGGAAGTGAGAGTTATATAACACTTTCAAAAGAACTGGAGATTACGCAGCCCGAAACAGAATATGGAAGTGATGTGTATTTTATAGATAAGGATGAAAATGCATTTGAAGAGTCTGAACTTTCGAAATTCAGACAGATATGCGGTATAGCCTTTCCAAAGTCAGATAAGAATCTTGGTTACTATAGAATATATGAAATGAAATATGATGAAAATGAGGAAGATTATGTACAGTCTAATGTAAAATACAAAGGTGCTATTTCAGACTTGGATGAAGTTGAGATTGACGGAAATAATATGAACACGTGTGTTGATATGGCTGACGGCAGACATGCTCTGACACTAAGTGTATCAGAGAATAGCAGTGTAGAGACAACGGCACTTTATTTTAATGTGGACAATACTGCTCCAGAGGTGGATATCAAATATTATATGGGAGATGAAGATGGAGACGGAACTCTGGATGTTATATCAGATATCTGGGATGGTGAGTGCTTTGGTGATGATATTACAGCGGTTATAAGTATAAATGAAGCGAACTTTAATCAGAATGAAGTTACCATAGACTTCGACGGAACGCAAGCTAATAATAACAATGACATAGAACATGCTTATAATGAAAATGGTTGGGTTCAAAACGGAGATGAATATCAGTACAGTATCACATTTAGTACAGAAGGCAGTTATCAGCTTACCGCAAGTTATACTGATGAAGCTGATAATGCTTCCAACGAAGTTGCTGCATCCAATTTCACTGTGGATAAGACAGCACCGGTTGTTTCCATCATTTACAATGAAAACAGGGGGAATCAACATTATAATATAGACCGTATTGCAACTGTAAGCGTTACAGACAGAAATTTTGATTCTGCACAAACAAACTTTATAATTGAACCGGACGGTGTAGATCCTGAAATATCCGCATGGTCCCATTCAAGCGGAGAAGAATGCGATGAAATTAACCATGTAAATGGCTGTGTATGGAGCAGCAATGTTACCTTCAGTCAGGATGGTGATTATGCATTTACGTTTGAATGTACCGACAAGGCTGGAAACACAAGTAATATGCCTGATGTACAGGAGTTTACGATTGATAAGACAAAACCTGTAATTAACGTTACATATGACAATAATGCAGTTGAGAATGGAATGTATTACAAAGCTGGCAGAGTTGCAACAATAATGGTAACTGAACACAATATCAATAAGGATTCAATAGAGGATTTAATAAAGATTCAAGTAACTTCACCCGATGGTGCACGGATAAACAATCATAGCGAGTGGCAGCGTGTCGAAGATGATGTATATTCTACTACCATTAGTTATGATGTAGAGGGTGAGTATAGATTCAACATATCGGGATCCGATCCGGCAGGAAACGATGCAGAGGACTATGTCGAAGATAATTTTGTGACCGATTGGACTGCTCCAAGTGATAAGGTATACATACGTTTCTCCGGAGATGTAAACAAATTCTATAATGATTCAGGGCTGCCTGTAACACCTGTTAATGAATATGACTATGGCGCGCAGAGTGGTACACTGTTTAATAAGAATCAGGTTATACTGGAAATTTTCACGATGGATTTACCCGATGCACAGGAAATCAGCGGCGCACCATCAGGAATCGCTGAAGTCAAGGTTACCTATACCTATACCAATAACAGCAACAAAAGCACAAAAGATAAAACTACTGTTGTATCCTTTAAAGAGGGAAGTTCAGATGCTGTCATTACAAGAAATGCTGTAGTAATAAATGGTGTGTCATATGACAAGATAGTGTTAAAATTCAATGTCTCAGAGGGGCAGAAAATAACTTCGCTCCAATCGATCCTTGTTACAGATATGGCCGGGAATAAATGCAATGCAGCATATGAGGGAATCACAGAGGATCAGTTGGATTATGTAATTGATAATATTTCACCTGAGTTACATGTGGATATTCCATCTGACCGAAGCAGTTATTCCAGGGATGATAATACTTACTATTACAATCATTCCGTCTCAAATATTATGCTGACAATAGCAGAGAATAATTTCTATGAAGAAGATATTATAACAGTACTGAAGGCAAGTGAGGCATCAACAGAAGCAAAAATGGACAGTTATCAGTATGCGGGCTCGAACCGCTATACTAATCGCATTGCTCTGTCGCAGGGAGATGGAATATATCGGTTTTCCGTATCTTATACAGACCGTTCTGGTAATCAGATGAAGGGTGCCCAGGGATCCAATTTAACTGTTACAGAAGATACTTATGTAAGTCCGCTGCTTGTGGTAGATACGACAGCTCCGGTTATGAGTATTCGCTATTATCTGGGAGGTACGGATATAACATCCGGTATACTGGGCGGCAATTGTTACAGAGGTGATATTACAGCGGTCATAAGTATAACGGAAGTGAACTTTGATCCGGAGCTGGTAACCATATCCTTCGGTGGAACAAGTGCAGAAAATAATGGTGCCATAGGGCATAGCTATAATAAAGATGGTTGGTCTAAAAACGGAAATGCTTATCAGTACAGTATCACATTCAGTACAGAAGGCAGTTATCAGCTTACCGCAAGCTGTATTGACAAAGCAGGTAATGCATCCAACAATGTTGATAGATCCAGCTTTACTGTAGATAAGTCAGCACCGGTTGTTTCCATCAGTTACAATACAACTACGGAGAATCAACATTATAATGTAAACCGTATAGCTACGGTAAGTATTAAAGACAGGAATTTTGATTCCGGAAAAACAGATTTTGTAGTTACTACGGACGGTGCACAACCAGAAATATCCTCATGGTCCCATTCGAGCGGAGGAGGATGCAGCGGCAGTAATCATGTAAATGGATGTGTATGGAGCAGCAGTGTTACATTTAGTCAGGATGCCGATTATTCATTTACGTTTGAATGTACCGACAAGGCCGGAAGCAATAGTAATAAACCGGAGGTGCAGGAGTTTACGATTGATAAGACAAACCCTGTAATCAGTGTTGCATACGACAACAACGCTGTCGAGAATGAGCGTTATTACAATGCAGCCAGAGTGGCAGCCATTACAGTAACAGAACACAATTTCAGAGAGGATGAAATACAGATTCAGGTAACTTCGCCTGATGGACAGATAAACAGCCATAGCGGGTGGAGAAATGTCAGAGATGACGTATATTCTACGACTATTAGCTATCATACAGACGGTGAGTATACATTTAGTATATCAGGAATGGACCCGGCGGGAAATGAAGCGGAAGCATATGCAGGAGATAATTTTGTGATTGATTTGACCCCGCCGGAACTGGAAATCCTTAATGTCGCGGATCGAACTCCATATAAAGGTGTAGTATCGCCTACAGTCAGCTATACTGATAAAAATTATAGTGTGAGTGATGTATCAATCCGTATAGAGGGTGTGAATAACGGTGAGGTAAAAATTAACAGTGGGACTACTGCAATAGATAATGGTCAGAGAATTGACTTTGAGGATTTTGCACATACCCAGGATATGGATGACATATATACCCTGACAGCTGCGATTAAGGACAAAGCAGGTAATATAACTGAAGAGAGTATTATGTTCTCTGTGAACAGATATGGCTCCAATTATTACCTGTTAGACGATACGAAGGAGGTAGTGGAAAAATTCTATATAAATTATATGCCAACGATTACAGTCAGAGAGGTAAATGTAAATTCGCTGAAGCATAAGAGCATTACCAGCAGTGTGGATGGTGATATTCTGATACTCGAAGAGGGTGTGGATTATTTAGTGGACGAAAGCGGCAGTGAATATGAATGGAAAGAATATATTTATCACATCAAAAGCGATAATTTTGCTCATGAAGGGCGATATGTGCTTACTATTCAGTCCATAGATGAGGCTGAAAACGACACAAATAACCGTATCAAAGAAAAAGATATTGAATTTGTAGTTGATATGACAGCACCAATTATTATTGTAGGCGGACTGGAGGCAGGAGAGCGGTATCAGGATGAAAGCAGGAGTGTGACCATTGATTCCAGTGATAATATTTATTTGACAGATGTAACAATATATTTGAATGAATCTGAACTGGTAAACTATACGGAAGAGGAATTAGCTGAAGGAAATGGTGTTTTGGAAATAGTAATCGGAGGTGCCCAAAAGTGGCAGACCATGTATGTTACAGCAGTAGACGCAGCCGGTAACGAAGCTGTTTCCATACCGCTCAGATTTCTGATTACCTCTGACTGGTTCGTACTATGGTACAATAATCTTCCTCTGTTTGTAGGGAGTATCGTCGCCTCTGTTGCCGTAATAGGAGGAGCGGGAACGTTTGTTGTAACTATAAAACGGAAGAGAAAAATGAAGAAGGATTAAGCAACGTTTCGGATGATGTATAAAAGAGCTGATTTGTGAAAATGAACCAGCTCTTTTACACAAGAGAAGATATGGTAAGGTACAGAAAGAAGGTGCGGAATCGTGCAGCCCGGAGATATATTGGATGGGAAATATCAGATTTTTGAAAAAATTGGAAAAGGAGGTATCAGTACTATCTTTAAAGCCTGGCATCTGAATCTGCAGAAATATGTTGTAATCAAGAAAATAGCAGATACCTTCTATGACGACCTGGATTCCAGAATTGAGGTAGATATCCTTAAAAAGCTGCACCACACCAATCTTCCGCAGGTATATGACTTTTTGCAGGTAAATGGACAGATATACACAGTAATGGACTTTATATCAGGAAACGACCTGAAGCATTATATAGAGTCCGGTTACTCCTTCGCAGAAGAGCAGCTTATATTCTGGCTAAGGCAAATACTGGAAGTATTAGTATATCTGCATGAACAAACACCGCCTGTTATTCACTGTGATATCAAACCTGCCAACATAATGATTACTGAATCAGGTGATGTATGCCTGATTGATTTCAACATATCGCTTGATGGAGTATATACGGATTTGTTGGGTATCAGTTACCAATATGCAGCACCAGAACAGTATGAAATGGTTATGTCCATGAACAAAAGGGGCAGAGAAATAATACAGTTGGATGAGCGGCTTGATCTATATAGTCTTGGGGCTGTTTATTATAGATTGCTGACAGGAATAGTTCCGCAGGCTGATCTAAGTTTACATATACCATTGAGAAAATGCCAGACAGCATGCTCAGACGGATTACGGGCAATCATAGAAAAGGCAATGGAACCTGACAGGGAAAAACGCTATAAGAAGGCCCGTGCAATGCTTGAGGCCATTAATGCAATTGAAAAGCAGGACAGATTATATAAAAGAATAATGACCGGATTTTGTCAGGGCATGGCAGCCTGTATTATTTTATTAGCCCTGGGGATATATTTTACTATATATGGAATTGATACTGTGAGACAGGAAGAATATCAATATGAATTTAGTAGGCTGCGGGAAAATTTTGAGGCACAGGAATCCACACAGACGATTAACCAAGGCATGCACATATTAAATAATCGTGATTATAAAAAAATACTACTGGAACGGTCGGAGGAAAGAGCAGAAATATTATATGCAATAAGCAACAGTTATAGCAGGGAAAATAATCTGACTGCAGCAATTTATTACATTGAAGAAGCAATCACATTTGCAGATGACATAGGTTTATCAGGCCAATATTATCAGGAATATGTGAGTTTACTTATAAAAGCAGGCGAAGAGCAGAGGATTGAACAGGTCTTGTCGGAAGCATCAGAACGCGGTATTGCATCATGGCAGATCGAATTTATGATGGGTGAAGTATATATAGCACAAGGAATGTATAATAAGGCGCTTGCCACGTTTGCTGACATAATCGGGGAATCTGATGATGGTGATGTCTTGGGTGCGTCATATATTCAAGCGGCACTTATTTATTCTATGAAAGAGGATTATGCTGCCAGCATTGAAATGCTTAAGCACGCAGAATACTATATTACAGACCGGAATATCTACCGTCAAATGGCAGCATATTCTATGGAATTGGCACTTTCCTGCAGCAATAGTGCAGCTGCACTTGAATACAGAAAAAATGCGATAAAATGTTATGAGAAGCTTTGTAATATGCAAAATGCAGCAGATATGGATAAACTTAATCTTGCAATTTTATATATAGTAAATCAACAAAATTATGATGCTGAAATAATTCTGGAGGATATGAATGGAAAAGAAGATTATAGGATCTACATGTATCTGACCTATGCACACTTAAATATCCAAAATGAAAAAAAGCAGGAATTAAGGGATTATCAGAGCGTATTAAGCTATTATCAAAAGGCAGAAGAGACATATGAGAAAGCAGGTTATCCTACGGATGACAATATGCAGCAATTACGTATAGTAGTAAAGGAGCTTAAGTAAATGTCAGGTACTATGTATATAGTTTTGGGTGCAGTAATGATATGTGCAGCAATCGTGATTGGAAGTCTGATAATCATATGGGAACGCAGGCAAATAAAGCGGTTATACAGGAAATATCATGAAGAGTAAAGATAGCGGAGGATAAGGGAATGATATGTCCGAATTGTCATAATGTTACGACGTCATCAAATGGATATTGTCAGTATTGTCACAGTATATTGCCGGAAAATACGATTCGGATATCAGAGAATGGTATGTATTATGGAGTCGTATCTTATGTGGAGTATCAGGAAATGCGGCATCATCTGATGACAGCGTCGGTAAGGGAGGAAAAGAGAAGCTTTTGCTGGGGGATGCTTTTGGGGGGAGTGTTGACAGCTTGTGTAATGCTGTTACTGTTGATTATCTTACTTTTAATTTGAGTCTTCTTAATTTGCAATAAATAAGGTTTGGAAAGAAGGTAATTTATGTATACATTAAAAGATAACGGTATTCTCAGAGAAGTCGATTGTTGCGGCAACTTTGGCTATGTACTTGATAATAAAACATATTTTGTCAATACAGATTATAAGGTATTGCAAAGTCAGACAAGTGAAATATTTATACAGTGTATGAAGGTGTTATATAACGGAAAAATGGAATTGTATTATTTGGCAGATGATTTTTTGCCGGTGTCTTCAATGTTTGCAAATATTACCCCGAATACATTGCATACAATTGTGATAAATTTGTTTTCAAATGTAATAGAAGTTCGAAATAATGGCTTTTTAACTTGTCAGAACATTGATCTGTCATGGGATAAGATATTCGTAGATCCAAATACTTTGAAAGTTAAATTAGTTTACTTGCCGATTAATATAAAAACCTTTGACAGCTATTCTGCTTTTGAAAGTGAATTACGTTCAAGTCTGGTAAAGCTGATAGATAAGGTAATTACGGTACCTAATGACAGATTGGAACAGTTAGTCCTGGATTTACACAACGGCTCCTTGACCCTGGAAGAGGTTTATAATAAATCAAGAGGGCCAGATGCACGGACAAATATACGAACACGGCCAGGTAATAACGGGACTAAGCCGGTGGTAAGTGATAATATTCGTATTGTTGCAATGAATGCACCCCAATATTTTGAAATTATTATAGACAGAGATGAATTGGTTATTGGGAAGAAAGCGGAGTTGGTGGATGCAATTATACCATTTAACAAGATGATCAGCCGAAAGCATTGCAAGGTAACCAGGCATAACAACAATTTCTATATCACTGATATGGGCAGTGTTAATGGAACTTATGTGAATAGAACACGTATTGATTCGGGACAGTCGTGTCAAATAAACAGAGGTGATGTGATTCGGCTGGCTGACAGTGATTTTCAGATAGTATAGTAACAGGGAAGGTGTTAAGATGGAAAGACCCAGAGTGATAATTGCAGATACAGATGCGAGTTATATCCTGCCGCTGCAGCTGAAATTTGTGAAAGATTTCTTTGATCAAATAGATTTGGAAATAATAACGGATGAGAAATACTTTGAAGAGCTGTTCTTGAAACCTCAAAAAGCAGAAATTTTGATTGTTTCTGCCGCATTATATGATTCATCACTACAGAGACATAATATAGCCAATATTTTTATGATGATGGAAGAGAATGAGAAAGGAGATACAGCGGAACTGAATATCGCTCGTCTGTTTAAATATACAAGTATCAAAGAAATATTCAACGAGATTGTGGGCAAGAGTGCTGGAGTTTTAAATATTGAAAGCAAGAAAGATGAAACACAGATCGTCATCGTGACATCAGCAAATGGTGGTGCAGGCAAGACTACTATAGCGTTGGGAATTTGCTCTTGTCTGGCCAAAAACTATAAGCGCGTGCTATATATCAATGCCGGAAGATTACAGTCATTTCAACATATGCTGGATAACCAGACAAATATCTCTTCGTTGGAAGTATATACAAAGATTGCTAATCCGAATGAGCAAGTATATTCGGAGATCAAGCACATTATCCGAAAGGAGATATTCAGCTATCTTCCAGAGTTTAAGGCTGCTTTGATGTCGGTGGGATTAAAATATTCAGTCTATGAGCAGATAGCTCTATCTGCAAAGAAAAGTAATGATTTTGATTTTATAGTTATTGATGCAGAAAGCACCTTTGATGAAGAAAAGACAAGATTGTTAGATATTGCAGATAAAGTCATTGTTGTGACTGAACAGAGCGTTTGCGCCGTCAATGCGGTCAATCGCTTTGTTTCCAACATAAATGGAGCAAATTCAGATAAGTATGTATTTGTCTGTAACAAATTTAAGAAGGAAGAATACAATGCTTTGATTTTACCAGATATGGTACTCAAATTTTCGATTAATGAATATGTAGACAATTTTGAAGTAAATGGAACGATAACATGCGACGAATTATCGCAGAAGATAGGAATTCAAAAGGTATCATTTCTGGCATTATAGGAGACAGATATGGAAAATAATATTGTCATCCTTTTTAATATATTAAAAAGGAATGCATCTATTGATTTAGAGATCCCGCTGAACATTACAACAAGAGAACTGGTCATTGGTCTGAATCAGGCTTTCGGCCTTGAAATAGATACATCGGATATAAAGCAGTGTTATTTAAAAGCAGAAAATCCAATTTTATTATTACGCGGTAACAAGTTACTTAGTGAATACGGATTGAGAAATGGAAGTATTATCAACTTCACAGAATAGACAGGTGGCTGATGAAAAAGAAATATAAAATTATTATATCGAATCGCAATCTTTACCGGGAAGTTGATTTACCCGCTGATGCAGCAATATATAGAGTTGGAACATCCATAGATTGTGATTTTCGATTGCATAAGGAATTGTTTTTTGAAGAAGTAAGGCTTGATTTTGTAAATAATGATGGTAATTGGTCTGTGACGTGTTCGGATAATATTTATATAACCGTTGAGGATACCAGAAGATTTTTGACCACAGACTTAATACATGGAGATATAATTACGGTCAAGTATCAGGATTCAAATAATGAAGTATTTAGTATGGAATTCATGGTTGATTTTGAAAGTAAGAAAACTAAATTTGAAAGGAGAATTGATATAAGTAACATTACATGTATTTCAATAGGTGCAGCAAATGATAACTGCATTATTCTCAAAAGTGAATACATAATAAACGACAAAATAGAATTATTAAGGAATTATAATAACCTTGTGCTTGAAATCAGAAATGCTGCATATGGAGTATATCATAATGGCAATAAGGCAAATAACAAGGAGATTATTCAAAATGGTGATTTCTTTTCTCTCTCAGACTTTATTTTTTACTATAAAGATAATGCTTTGTGGACAGAGATTGCAGACAACTATATAATCAAAAATCTGACATTTAATGATTATCAGACTAAGAATGATTATCCTATGTTTGTCAGAAATACGAGAGTTAAAATTACACTAAATGAAGAAGAAATAAATATTTTGGATCCACCGGATAAACCGCAAAAACCTAAGAATAATCTGGTAATTAATCTGCTTCCATCTATGGGAATGCTTATAGCATCAGGTGTTATGGCATTCATGGGTGGTGCAATGATTATATTTAGTGTTATTTCAGGTGTTATGGCCATTCTTACTTCCATACTGGGGGTAATTCAAGGTAATAAAGATTATGAGAAAGAAATTATAGAGCGAACAGAAAAATATAATGCTTATATTATAAATAAGAGAGTGGAAATAGAAAAAGATAGGGAAGAAGAAAGAGAACTTCTTAATCGAATCTATATTTCTAAAGATGAAATTGTAAATAGATTTCATAATTTTTCAAGTGACTTATTTGACCGGAGAAAAGACGATGACGATTTCCTCGCGGTCAGATTAGGAAAAGGAAGTGTAAAAGCGGTCAAAAAAATTAATTATAAAAAACAGGAACGGTTGGAAATCGAAGATGATTTGCAAGAGATTCCTGAGCAGATATGTGATGAATATAAAATGATTCATAACGCACCGATTGTATGTAATTTAAAAGAAATAAATGCAATGGGTGTTACAGGATACGAAGAAAACCGTTATGAATTGTTAAAGACAATGGTTTTAGATTTAACAGCAAGGCAATTTTATTTGGATTTAAAACTATTTTTTGTCGTTTCAGCAGATCATGCGCCATTTATACATAATATCAGATATTTACCGCATATTGATGATACTATTGACAATTCGAGAAATATTGTATGTGATGAGGAAAGTAAAAAAATAGTATTTGAATATCTGTATAATGTACTTATGGAGCGAGAACAGAATAATGAATATAAAGATCACTATATCGTATTCTTTTATGACCAATGTGGATTTGCAAGTCATCCAATCTCACGTTTTGTTGATAAAGCAAAGAATCTGGGAGTAACCCTGATCTTCTTTGCAGATGATAAGGCGGGTATTCCTATGGGATGTGACAGGATTATTTCGCTCATCAATGAAAAGGAAGCGGAACTGATAAATACAGCTGATGTAACGTCTTGTTCCGTTTTCCGGTATGATACTGTATCAGATAGCGAAATATCAAGAATTGTTCAAATTATAACGGCAGTTAAGACAGAAGAAATATCTTTGGAAGGAAGTTTGACTAAGAATATTAACCTGTTTGAGTTATTGAATATTCTTGGTGTGGATGATTTGAATCTGAAACAAAGATGGGAAACGACAAGGGTATATAATTCTATGGCGGTTCCACTAGGTATATCAAAGTCAGGGACTGTATATTTGGATTTACATGATAAAGCACATGGTCCTCATGGATTGGTTGCTGGTACAACAGGATCAGGAAAATCAGAAATTTTACAGACATATATATTGTCGGCAGCCACATATTTTCATCCGTATGAGGTTGCATTTGTAATCATTGATTTTAAGGGTGGCGGAATGTGCAATCAGTTTAAAAATCTTCCACACTTGTCAGGAGCAATAACAAATATAGATGGAAAAGAAATAGACAGATCTTTAAAATCTATAAAAGCTGAATTACAGAAAAGACAAAGATTGTTTTTAGAAGCGGAAGTAAACCATATTGACAAGTACATTAAAAAGTATAAAGCTAATGAGGTTTTGACCCCATTACCGCATCTTGTCATAATAGTAGATGAATTTGCAGAGTTAAAAGCTGAGCAGCCTGAGTTTATGAAAGAATTAATTTCTGCTGCTCGAATTGGCCGTAGTTTGGGTGTGCATCTGATTTTAGCAACACAAAAACCGTCCGGTCAGGTTGATGAACAGATATGGAGTAATTCCCGTTTTAAGCTTTGTCTGAAGGTGCAAGGTCCGGAGGATAGCAACGAAGTATTAAAATCACCTTTAGCTGCAGAGATTAAGGAACCGGGCAGAGCATATCTTCAAGTGGGGATTAATGAAGTGTTTGAACTCTTCCAGTCAGCATACAGCGGGGAAGCGGAAAAGGCAGACGATAATTCAGTAAAAGCATTTAAAATTGCAAAACTGGATGCGTCCGGCAAGCGCTCGATTGTCTTTGAGCAGAAAAAGCAAAAGACTGGCAATAATGGAAAAACACAGCTGGAGGCAATTGTAGATTATATATTTTATTATTGTAAGAATGCTAATATAAGCCGTTTGCCGAGTATATGCATGGAATCGTTAAAAAACATAATTGAATTTCAGGAAGATAATTTTGCAAATATAGAAATGTTTGATATAGGTGTCTATGATGATCCGGATAATCAATATCAGGGGATTACAGTATTGGATATCAATAGCAAAAATACATTTATTACAGGTTCGGCACAGTATGGAAAAACAAATTTGCTGCAGCTGCTGATAAGAGAAATAGCTTTGAAATATTCTCCGGATGAAGCCAATATTTATATTATAGATTTTGCATCAATGGTTTTAAAGAATTTTGAATCGCTGACTCATGTTGGAGGAGTAGTTTGCGCATCAGATGATGAGAAATTAAAAAATTTGTTTAAATTAATACATGAGGAGATTGCTGCTCGAAAAGAAAAGTTAGTATCGATAGGAGTAAGTTCGTTCTCCGCATATTGTGAAGCTGGGTATAAGGATATTTCACGTATATACATATTTGTTGATAATATGACTGCGTTGATGGAGCTATACTTGGAAAATGATGATACATTCCTGGTTATTATCAGAGAAGGATTATCAGTTGGGATTACTGTAGTGGCAACGAATTCACAAACTGTCGGAATAGGATATAAATATCTTTCCAATTTTGCAAATAAGATTTCGCTATACTGCAACGATAACAGCGAATATGGTAATATGTTCGGTCATGTTACATTACAGCCAAATGATGTTCCGGGAAGATGTATTATTGAATCAGAAAAGCGTATTCTTGAATGTCAGACCTATCTGGCTTTCAAGGGAGTGAAGGAATATGAAAGAATACATAATATTAAATTTTTTATAGAAGAAAGAAATGCTTTGTATGTAAACGAGAGAGCAAAGACAATTCCGTTTATTCCGGCTATCCTTACCAAAGAGATTTTGGAAAAAGATTTTTCGGCTGCAGTTTCAGGTTATATTATTCCAACTGGTCTTACCTATAATGAGGTTACACCATTTTATATGGATTTTTCAAGACTGGGTGCTATTGGATTATGTGGAAAAGAGAAAAGAGGTCATAGCAATTTTATAAAAAATGTTTTGGACAAGCTTAATAAAAACAGAGACAGTAATCCTGTCAGGGCATGTATTTTTGATGATGTTTCAAGGAAATACAAAGAATTAAGCCGACTTGAAATAGTAGATATATATACGCTTGATACAGACAATATTACAGATAAATTATGTGAGTGGCATTCAATATTGGATGAAAGATATCAAGCGATGCTAGAAGAAAAAGAACCCAGAGATAATGCCTTGCTTATATTGATTATTCAGAATAATGATGTTGCAAGAAGAATATTTGAGGATATGGATGCAATGAATCAATATTCTGACATGATGTCAAAATATAAGGCACTAAATGTGTGTGTAATCTTTGCAAACTATGAGAATGCAAGTGTTTCGTATGATGCACCTGAACCATTAAGAATGATTAAACAGGAACGTCATATTTTATACTTTGATGATTTGGATAACTTAAAAGTCTTTGATGTTCCATATGAGGATTTAAAAGTGAACAAAAAGCGATTACAGACAGGTGATGCATATTACATTAAAGATAATTCAGTAATGAAGGTTAAATTAATGAAGTATAATAATTGCTGACCAATTGCGTATGTCAATTTGTCATAGATATTTTAAAGAAAGGAGGGAAATTGTTATGGCCAGTCAAATTAGAATGACTCCGGAGAAAATGCGAAGCAGAGCGGCAGAATATACTACACAAGCAACAAATCTTCAGTCTATTATTACCAAGATGGACACGCTGTTAAAGAATTTACAGGGTGAATGGGAAGGTAATGCAAGTGAAGCATATGCTGCAAGGTTTGCAGAACTTCGTCCTGGTTTTGTCAAAGCAAAAGATCTTATTGACGAAATCTCTACAGCATTGAAATCAACAGCGCAGATTGTTGAGGAAACTGATAATAGTATCGCAAATCAGTTTAGAAGTTAATAACTTAACCACTCAGTTATCATGCATTAACTGGCAGCAGTGGCAGATGAAGTATATTTGCCGCTGCCTGGGTGGTGTATGTGACAGGAATGAATCAAAAACAAGAAATATCAGAGAGGAAATGTATTATGACTTCGGCAGAAATCAGAGGAAGCATACGTTACCATGAAGGTTTAGTCAGTTCATATCAAAATTCTGTCAGACAATTGGAGAATCAAATAAACGAGCTGCTGAGGCTGAAAGGGAAGTTTCAGAATTTACAGAGTAATTTCGGAAGCAGACAATCGAACAGAAAAAATAAATTGGCAGGTTTATTTTCAACAACATTAAAAGTAAAAATGATCTCCAACTATAGGTCTGGAATGAATCAGCTGCTTACAGGTTCGGAATATAGCAATTCATATAATGGACTATCAGCTGCGCAAGAAAGGATTAATACAAAAATCCGCAGCATACAGAAAGAAATCAATGCGTACAATGACAAAATTGTGCATACAAGAGGTCGGATTGCATATTTTCGAAATCAGTTGGCACATGCACAAGATTAAATATAATAGTACGTAAGATAGGAGGGTGTGAAGAAATGGCAGGAAGTTCATTGCAAATAGACGATGATTATTGTAAAGCCATGGGTGATTATTTTGTAAAGGAAGGAAAGGAAATAGAATCTTTTATCAATGAGTATATTACTATTTTGGAACGAATAAATAGCAATGCAATTATGAAAGGCGATGTTGCCGGCGCGTTGAAAAGCTATATTCAATATGCAAAAAAACTCAAGGGTCAAGTCAATAGTATATCAACAACAGCGCAGCAGCAGATTACAAGATTTCTATCAGGTGTAGATGCGGCAGATCAATATTTGTTTTAGGAGGAATCTATGGGAGAGATAAAAATCAAAACCAGTAATTTGAGCACTGAGATTGGAAATCTTAGAGCTTTAAATCAAAAAATATCATCATCGTGCATAAAATGTCCAGCGGTGGTTGGGGGAGGAACCAGTATTCAGGAAATAGAGAATATAGGGAAAACATATAGAAAAATGCATAATCAGTTTGGAACATTGGTTTCCAGCACTATTTCTTTTATGGAAAATGTAAATAACAGCTATAAATCAAGTGACAATAAAGCATCCGGCGGCTTTCGTTAGCGGGAATATGGATTTGACACTGTAAACTGAAGGAGGCGAAATATGTTACGGGATTTTTCGGATTCTTCAAAAAATAAATTAATAGATCTCATTTCACAGGTGGAAAATGAAAAATATTCTAATTTTACTGATTGGATCGGAGATCGTTGGTATGATTTTGAAGAGTGGATAAGCGTACTTAACATTAGTAATTATATAAATAATGTAAATAATTATCACAAAAAAGTTATTGATAAAAACAATGCAACTAAGGATTCTATCGAAAAGATTTTTAACAATGTGAAAAATGTTAATAATACATATTATTCAATTTTTGGCAATATTGATAATTTATTAGGAAAATGGCAGATTTACATTGATGCGATGAATACGATAGTATCACCTGAAAATGGTAAATTCAATGCCGGTTCCATGGATGGTTCATTGCGGGATATTATTTCAGATATAGGGTCATGCAAAGTGCGATGTCTGAAAGATCAAATGGTTCAAAATATAGATGGAGAAATTGTATTTAATCAAGACTTAATCTACGAGTATATAAAGAAAGATCCGACAGAGTTATCAGGTGAAGAAAGGGCAATGCTCATTGATATTATATCAGAGTTGAAAGATATAGCAGTAATATATGAAACATTGGCAACTTGCGGAACCGATCAATTAGGAGTAGACATTTTAAATTATGTTTCCTGGTTGGCAGACAATGATAAATACGAAAGCTTTGCAGCCGTAAGTGCTCATTATAATGAAATTTATATTAATTTGTTGAATTATATTTCAGAGCAAAGCGAAGATAATACCACCTTTGCCGCTTCTCTTGTTAAAATAAGTAACGGTGAAATAGATTTCAATGTACTGGGTATTGAATATTCTGATACAATTGGCAAATTATTTGGAGGAACCTCTTTTACAATATATGCAGCACAATATAAATCGGAGCATACGGAACAGTATTTTGCCAAACTTGAAGCAAGTGAGAAAGATAATATAAAGGCTTTAGATGATTTTAGTGAACTTAATGATGGTATTAAGGATAAACTAAAAAATGCCAACTTGTCATTAGAAGAAAAATATAAATCATATAGTAAAGATGGAATTAAAATAAATGATGAAGATGCTCCGACCTTCTACGATAAGAAATTAACTTTAGCGGAATTGAAAAAGCAGATCGGTCTAAGTGCAAGTCTATATGATGGAACATTTGACATAGGCGAAGATGGAAAACTGAATGTTGTAGTTGGAAATGCAGAAGTACATGCCAGTATTTCAGGAGGTTTTTATGTAGTTGGAAAAAATAAAGAAAAAAAATTCAGTCCTGGTGTGAATGCAGAAATTGGCGCCAGTGTCACTGCTTTAGAGATTGATTGGGAGCAGCAGTTGTTAGGTAATGAATATTTCGGATTAAATACAGAAGTGAATTTAACCGTTGGAAAAGCAGAAGCAAAAGCAGATATTGGGGCTCATTTGTATGATGAGGATGGAAAACTTGATATACAGCTTGGAGCCAGTGCCAGTGCAGAGGTTATTGCAGCAGAGTTAGATGGATCTATTGGTGTAAATATACTGGGCGGAGAGGTTGGATTAAATGGAAGCGTTAATTTTGGAATAGGTGCTCATGCTGATGTTGGGTATAAAGATGGTGTATTTAAGTTTGATGTTGGTGCTTCTTTTGGCCTGGGTATATCAGTTGGAGCCGAAATAGATGTAGGCGGAATGGTTGATACAGTTTGTGATGCAGCATCATCAGCATGGAATGATTTGAAGGATGGCTGGAATGGTTTCTGGAGCAAGTGGTAAGGAGATAACGATGAAAATAATAGCTATTTTAATTTTGGCTGTCGTATTTATTATTCTTGCATGGATAATTGGGCAAACAGATGATGATAAATATGATATGATAGAGGCAAGTGCAACGATAGACAGGGTTGTATATAGTGATACTGGAAATGCCATGTACTATGTGACATTTTTGGAAAATGGGAAAACAATAACCGGACAATCCATTTATTATTCATCGTCAACAAAAGCATTGAATGGTGGAGATGACGTTGCAATAAACTATTTTTATACGAAAGGAGGAAATGTTCGGGTAATTATTCTTGATAACACATTAAAACCATGTATGAATTCTCTAAAATCATTGTCCAGGGTGCTGTTGTACATTTCGGTGATATTATTTATAGTTGCAGGCTACTTATTTGCTGGAAGAATTGCTTAGATAAAAGAATTATTGTAAATAATAACGATTAATTGTATCATTATATTGAAGTTTAGAATGGAGGAAGTATTATGTTTAATGGTTTATTGCCAATCGGATCAGTTGTTTTAGTCGGAAATAGCAAGAAGAAGGTTATGATAATTGGTGTATGTCAAAAAGGTGGAAGCGAAGAACAAAAAATATGGGATTATACGGGGGTAATATATCCGGAAGGATTTTTAGATCCCCAGAAGATGTTTTTGTTTAATAATGAGCAAATCACAAAAGTTTACGCATTAGGTTATCAGGATGCGGAGCAAATTGCTTTCAAAGAAAAGGCAGATGCAGCAATCATAGAATTAAGAAAATAGTGGGGAGTGAATTGTGTTATGCGTAAAAGAATAATACGCTTATTACTCATGTTTTGCATTATATTTGTTATTGCTGGATGCGGAAAAGCAGATGTTAAAACAAATACATACAAAGCTGTTACAAGTGGCTCATCGAATAACATATCGTATTTCGCAACTCCAATGATTAACTCGTTATGCAAAAATAAATATGGTACTTAGGAAAGTATGATGCCCCGACAAATAAAAATGGTAATTATCATGCTGGCTTACTACAATGAAGAACTGATTATCTATTTGAGAAATTAGATGATTTAGAGTATCTATAACAAATGTTAAAGTGAATATAGCTCATTATTCTATGGGTAGGAATTTATTACAACCAGGAGAGGAGTGGTTGTTGTCATGCGTGAATTTAATGTAACGGGGATATGTGTAAAAAATAAACACTATATGGTAGATACAAGCGAAAAGCTTGCAAAGATAAAATTCCTGGTTGATAAAGGATACTATTTTGCTATAAATCGTGCAAGGCAGTACGGGAAGACTACAACGCTGTATCTGTTAAGTGAGTTATTATCACCTGAGTATTTATGTATTAAAATTAGTTTTGAAGGATTAGGTAACGAGAGTTTTGAATCGACTGAGGCTTTTTGTGACGCATTTTTAAGCTTAATCCAGAATGCACTTCCTATATTACCGAATGATAATGGAAGAAGCGTATTCCAGGGATATGGCAGTGAATGGTATGATAAAACTGTGATAGATTATAAGCTATTAAGCCGACATATTACGAAGATGTGCAGGAGCAGAAGAGTTGTTCTTATGGTAGATGAGGTAGATACGATCAGTAACAATCAGGTATTTCTGCATTTTCTGGATATGCTTCGGGATAAATATCAGGTGTATATCGCGAATGGTGAAGACACCTTCCATACCGTGATTTTAACCGGAGTGCAGGACATCAGGAATATCAAACAAAAGTCAATAACACAGGGTGCCTATGAGCTGAAGAGCAATGAGAGGATATACAATTCACCATGGAATATCGCAGTTGATTTTGACGTGGATATGTCATTTAATGCGAGAGAAATTTCTACAATGCTGGTTGAATACGAAAAGGATTATAATACAGGTATGGACATTTCTGCGATATCTCAGGAAATATACAATTATACCAGAGGGTATCCGTTCCTGGTATCAAGGCTTTGCCAGCATATTGAAAAAAATCTTGATAAAAACTGGACATTGGAAGGGATTCAGGAAGCCGTTAAAATTGTATTGGCTGAAAATAATACTTTATTTGATGACATTTATAAAAATCTTGGGAATTATCAGGATTTATATAATTTGCTGTATGGACTTATTATTTCTGGTGTACGTTATACCTATAACATAGGTAATCCGAGCATAAACTTTGGGATGATGTATGGTCTGTTAATGAATATTGGCGGGAGTGTTGCGGTCAGCAACAAAATTTTTGAGTTGATAATCAGTAATTATTTTATATCCCGCAATGAGACGGAACATGGGAAAAAGATAACTGGGGTGTTAATGGAGGATGTGGTTAATGGAGGCAAATTTGACATGGAAGGATGTCTTAGGAAGTTTGCGGAGCATTATTATGAAATGTTTACTGAAAAAGACATAAGCTTCCTGGAAAGACACGGCAGACTGCTATTCCTGACGTACTTAAAACCTTTGATTAACGGAACAGGATTTTATTACATAGAAGCGCAGACACGGTCACAGCGCCGGATGGATATTATCCTGGATTACAATAAAGAGCAGTTTATTATTGAACTAAAACTTTGGCATGGTGAGAATTACAAGGAAAAAGCTTATAAACAGTTACTTGACTATATGGAGAGCAAGAACGCTAAAGTTGGGTATTTGCTTACTTTTAACTTTAATAAAAACAGTGAAAAAGTGCGCGGCGCAAAGTGGATTGATTGTGAAGGGAAACGAATATTTGATGTGGTGATATAACTTGTTGTTTAATAAACAGATAAACAGCAAGAGGAGATAACGATAACTGGGTATGAATGACTTATTATTATGGTATTCCTGCAGGGATTCTGTTCTGCTTTCTTATATATGCGGCGGGCTGGCTTTGGATTAAGGGTTTCCAGTATGATCCTGGCAAGTATAAG
>Ga0153941_1000196_pt1 | contig 28423 bp, 23 predicted proteins | sample TSNJ025MetaG_FD_104733 | JGI IMG/M metagenome (GOLD analysis project Ga0153941, IMG submission 104733) | Attine ant fungus gardens microbial communities from New Jersey, USA - TSNJ025 MetaG | ecosystem: Host-associated > Fungi > Mycelium > Unclassified | place: USA: New Jersey, Brendan T. Byrne...
AAAAGCAAAGGAAAGTTATATTGAATGTGCAGTATATCAGGGTGAATTGTGGTCTGTAAATGAATTGCTGGACGAAAAAGGAAAGTATAAGCGGGATTTACAACTGGAAATGAGAAAAGCCAGTCAGAAGAATGGGCTCTTTTGTCCGGAATGCGGCAGTCTTCTGGTCTTGTGTGCGGGAGAAATCATCAAACCATATTTAAAGCATCACCAAAAGGAACAATGTGAAGGGCGTTTCAGGGATTTCAGGGCGATCACCCATACCAAAGCCATTCTTTGTGAAAATGCAAGGAGAAGCTTTCCGGAAGCCAAAGTAGTCATTGGGCAAAAGGAGCACAAATATCCTTTTGACTTTATAATAGATACCCCGGACAGACAATATGGAATCAAATATCTGCGATCACCCATTAAACTGGCAGAATGGGATGAGCGGCATGCTTATTATCAGGAACTGGGAATCCGGGATATATGGATATTGGATTATGCTGCTTTCCATACAGAGACTACTGCTGCATTTGAGTATAATATCGCTAAGGTAAAAGGCCTTTGTATTGTGGTGAATGCCCAGCAGGAAAATGTAATCTTAAAAAAAGCATACCGCAGTCCGGTAACAGATTCCGATGAAACCTTTACGGCTGTTTATCCGTTGAAAGAGTTGTTATTTCATGAACAGGCAGATATCTGGCGTACGTATGGGGATGAATATAACAAGCTTATGGACAGACTTGGCAGGATAGCGGAAATAAGACGGGAGCAGATAGAGAAGGAGCAGAAAGAAAAGGAGCTGAAGGCACAGATTCTGGCAAAAAAACTGCAGGCAAAACAGGAGGAGGCAGAGCACCTGAAAGAAGAGCAGTTGGCAGAGCAGCAGTTGACAAAACAGCAAATGGAACAGCAAAAAGAACAACAAATAGAACAGGTAAGACTGTACGAACAGGAGATGAGTGAGAAGCGGGCGCGTGGATATCAACAGCAAAGAGAAGCGCAAAGTGGAGAGGTAATGAGGAATCCTTTCAGGAAAGCCCGCAGTGATAAAGAATTTGAAATGACGGCGCTGCAGGAAACATGGATTCTTCCCGGGCTGCAGATTGCTCAGAACAAGCCGGATAGTTATTACAAGGTGATGTGCCCCAAAGCCGGAGAGAACCGTAAAAAATATCTGCAGAATATCAACCGGAAACTGGCTTCAGACTTACCGGACCGGCAAAAAGAAAAAATAGTGGAACGGGCACTGTTGGAACTTCAGGACAGCCGGATTTATACCTGGTACAATTACAAAAAAGGCTAAAAAGGATACAGGCAGGTTTACAAAGAAATATGAGCAAAGAAATATAGGAAAAGAAATATAGGCAAAAAATAAGGCAGGAATTCCATCTCCGGATTCCTGCCTTGTATGACGCTTATATATGGTAAATAAATATCTCAAATCATCTTCTTTAAATCCGGAGCAATAATAAGCACTGCTTCCGTAGCTTCCTGTATCTGTTCTACAGTAAATTCCGGATTATACTCTGTCAGGGTAAGACCTTCTTCCCGGACTTCCATAACCCCCATTTCCGTCACGATCATATCAATACACTGTAATGCCGTTAACGGAAGGCGGCATTTTTTTAATATCTTGGCATTGCCGCGGGCAGTATGCTCCATGGCAACAATCACCTTCTTGGCACCAACAACCAAATCCATTGCACCGCCCATGCCAGGTACTTTCTTTCCCGGAATAATCCAGTTTGCAAGATTACCTTCCTGGTCAACTTCCAATGCGCCCAGAATGGTGCAGTCAACGTGACCGCCGCGGATCAGGCCGAAGGATACAGAAGAATCTATAAAGGAACCTCCAATATTGGCTGCTGTGGGCTGCCCGCCTGCATCAACCACATACATGGGATTCAGATCATCCGAATTGGGGTTGGTTCCGATGATTCCATTCTCAGACTGCAGAATCACACTGACATCATCCGGCAGATAGTTTGGGATCATGGTAGGTAAACCGATTCCCAGATTGACAACATCGCCGTCCTTTAGTTCCTTTGCAACACGTGCTGCGATAAATCCTTTGATCTCATGCTTCTCCATTAAGATTCACCTCCGTTTACCACATAATCTACTAAAATACCAGAGGTAACTACATTTTCCGGTTCTATTTCGCCGCATTCCACTACATGGTCGGCTTCTGCAATGACAATGTCGGCAGCAGTTGCCATCATCTGGCTGAAGTTACGTGTGGTTCCTTTATACCATATATTGCCGGCCCGATCGATTTTATAGCCGCAGACTACTGCGAAATCAGCACGAAGAGGGCGTTCCAGTAAGTATTTCCGGCCATCAATCTCCACAACACTGTGAACATGATCGGCATCCTGAACGATTGTACCCAGTCCGGTAGGGGTTAATACACCACCAAGACCGGCACCGCCTGCTCGTATCATTTCAACCAATGACCCCTGTGGGATCAGGGTAACTTCCATAGTTCCGTTATTCATTTGCTCTGCAACCTCAGGATTTAATCCCACATGGGTTGCGATCAGTTTTTTAATCTGTTTATTATGTACCAGTTTAGCCAGGCCATAGAATTCGGAACCATCGGGTCCATTCATCATGGCGGCATCATTACTGATAACAGTTAAATCTTTAGTACCTTTTTGTGCAAGTACTTCAATAATCTTATGGGCATTCCCGCATCCCATAAACCCCCCGAACATTACAACAGCGCCATCCGGAATCAGATCTGCTGCCTGTTCAACTGTTATAAATTTTGCCATATCACATCCACCTTTCCATTTTTATTATATTACCACAGATACCATAACTACTACAAGTGGTTATTACCGCTATAGATGATATTAAGTAACAGTTCAGCTCCAGGCTGAACTGTTACGATATTAGTATCTGTGGTGAAAGGATCAGCCTGTTATCAGGGAACCCATGTTGTAACCTACAAATGTGATAACCAGGATTGTAATGACAATCATTACGACAGCACTGCCATAGATGGTCTTTTTCCCGGAATACTCATCACTGTGAAGCATTGCAATGGTAGCGAATGATGACGGGAACAGATAAGCACAGCAGCCGCACATGGTTGCAACCATACACAATCCGGGTACATTCAGTGCGCCGCCGCTGCCCATGGCAAGTGCGGCAGATACGCTGGTCATTACGGTAACAGTTGTAACATTGGATGCAAAGTTTGTCAATATGACAGAAGTTGCAGCGATAATCAGTACTGTAATAATAGGCGGCACTTGTTCTGTAAGAGGAATGATGTTTTCTCTGATTGCTGCCACTACGCCGGTTGCATCATTACTCATAATACCTCCGAGATAAATACCGATACTGATGAAAAGGAGGATGCCCCAGTTAATGTTTTTATTGACAACTTCTTTCACATTAACGATAGGTGCGTGATCAACATTAATAATAGCCATAGCTACAACGGATAGGATTGCCCAGAAGGTAATGCCAAGGCTGTTGAAGCTGCTGATCCATGGTGCGCTGAAGAACATGGACAATACGCCGGGTGCAATCCACATAAGTACGGTAACGAAGAAGACGATTACGGTTACCTTTTCACGCAGAAGCATAGCAGACTGTTTTTTCAGTACATTTTCAATTTTAAAGTCTTTGAATTTTGACATATCCGGTTTAAATACAAAGCGGAAGAAAACACACATCAAAATAAATAACACGATTCCGGTAGGTACGCCAAAAGCCAGATAGGTAAATAAGCTCATGACTTCGCCCGTAATACTTTCATAAAGTGATATACCAATGATAGCAAGCGCATGGGAAATAGGAGTCATTGCACCGCCGATATTAACGCTGAATATGGCCATGCAATTTGCCATTTTAGGATAAGCATCCTTAGAGCCATAACCAAGCTCTTTATAAACTCTGTTACAAAATGCCAGCATAAAGGCAGCAGCCGGAACCTGATCCATAAAGGAGCCAAGGAACAATCCCAGGAATGCCAATGAGAACGTAAAGATCCAGGGGCTTTTGGTAACAAATTTGATACTCATGAATTTACCCACAACACGGTCTGTGAATCCGGATTCGTTCAAGGCATGGGTCATTATAAAACTCATTAAAATGAAGTAAATAGTCCAGCTTCCCAAAGAACCGGCAATTGCTTCGTTCAGTGTACAGATTCCTGTACGGGAAAGAAGCACCAATGCCAGCATTGCCGGCCATACGGTATCTACCAAGGAGAGCATCAGGATAACACTGATGAAGATACCAATTACTTTCATTCCGGTTGCAGTGATGGGTGCCGGAGCCGGAACGATCCAGAAAATAACAATGATAGCGATGCACACGAGTAACTTAATAGCAGTTTTCTTATCAAAGGTAAGTCGCTGTTTTCCCATATAAAATTTCCTCTCTTTTGAATATTAATATTGTATTATGAATACTTTTTCTTTCAGTATTCCCGACGCTCAGCTCAACTGTGGAATCTTCAGGATATCCCTTGCTTCTTCAGGAGTGGCAACATCCATGCCAAGTTCACGAATAATACGAACAGCACGCTCTACCATTTCTGCATTGCTCTTTAGCAGACGGCCAGGTCCGTAATAAACATTATCTTCCATACCAACTCTTGCGCCGCCGCCCTTTAATACGGTCATGGCCATACCGGGAATATGGTTTTTAGCGCCGATGGAAATTGTGCTGAAGTTAACAAAACGATCTTTCGGTAATTTTGCAATCAGGTAATCAAGGTTTTGTTCTGAGAAAGAAATGGAACCCTGGCTGATCCTGTCCATACCCATTACAAAAGATAAGGAAACGGGATCGTCTAAAACACCTTCAGGAACCAGAATATTAAATACATCTTCTACAGAAGTACCGTTAAAACATTCCAGTTCAGGCTTGATTCCCATATCCTGCATCATCTTTGCGTATTTCAATAAGAAATCACGATACCATGCATGAACGAAAGTCCTGCCTTGCCAGGTAGTTCCGATCAGAGAACAGTCAAGGGAACACATATCCGGTTTTACCAGATCGTCGGCATACAGCAGCTTCATACCGTCTTCTGCCGTATAACCTCCGTTTGCAGGAGCAGTTGAGTACTGGGTGATCATACTGCATTTTGCACGGATTTTGGAGCCGATTTCATTGAAAACATTAGGATCATTTGTAGCATTTCCTTCATTATCCCTTGCGTGGATGTGAGCGATAGCAGCACCGGCATTGTAGCAGTCATATGCCGAATCAGCAATTTCCTGGGGGGAAAGCGGAATGTTAGGATTAACCTCCTTACCATGGAAACCGCCGGTCTGTGCTACGGTGATAATAATTTTTCTTGCCATAAATATTGATCTCCTTTCGTATTGTAACTTTTTCTACTATCTTGTCTATTTATAGAGCAATGAACGTGCCAACTTTATGGGATGGGGTGGTTATATTTCGGGTGGTAATATCCCGCGAAGCTTGCTGCTGGTTACAGAGTGAACAGTAATGATGTGATGAATAATACAGAGTATCAATATTTTTTTACCGAAGGATAAGAAGTGACAAAATAGAGGATACAAAATGGCATTCATGAAGGCAGTAAAATGGCATTAATGAAAGAAGAAAAGATATGAAATATGCAAAAATGAGCAATTTAGAATAATTGAAATATAAGGTGGTGCCGGATAATAACTTGTGCTGATTCATTTCTGAAACGACCAAAGGCGTGACCATTTCTGAAACAAATGCACAACTTATTATTCGGCAAATCCTAAATCAAATATAATACGGTGGGGTGATGATAACCGAAAAAAAGTGCGCCATACATAATTCATATACTGGCATGTTAATTGCTGATATAGTATGTATATGACAAATTAAAACTTATAAGGGAGGTATTTATGAAGAAGCTGCAAGAGATTCCCCGAAAAAATATAATCCAATTTTGTGTATCCCTGCTGATTGCAATAATTGTGTTTGTGGTACGGCCGCTGGGAATGACATTTCAGCAAAGCGGAGTGCTGGCTGTCACATTACTGGTGATCATCTGGTGGGCCCTGGGGACTGTTCCCAGAACCTATGCCTCCCTGTTATTGCTGGCGTTCTATCTCTTTTTCAGCGGTGCACCAGCAAAAACCGTTTTTACCTTTCCTCTATCCAGTAATTTTCTGTTGATTATTTTTTCCTTCCTGTTTTCCCAGGGAATATCTAACAGTAAACTATCGGATAAGCTGCTGACACCGGTGTTGATGAAATTTTGCAATTCTACTTTTAAACTATTGCTGATGATTATTTTCTTGAATTTCATAATGGTGTTTGTGATTCCCCAGCCCTTTTCACGGATCATCATTCTTTCTGCTATTTTCAAGACATTTTTTGACAAGCTGGAATTGAATCCGGAGCAGTCCTCCATATGGATGCTGGCATTATATATCTGCAGCGTTATCGTCAATATGTCCATGCTGCGGGGCGATATTATCCTGAACAGTTCCCTGCTTTCCATGGCCGGTTCCACCATCAGTGAAGGAACCTGGCTTACATATATGCTGCCGCCCACAGTTATTTACCTGATTATTGCACTGGTGTTATACTGTATACAAAATAAAAAAGTCATAAAAAGCATTTCCTTCCGTAAGGCAGGCACATCCATAACCGAAACGCAAAATGAAAAAACGGTATTAAGCAGTAAAGAAAAAATATATCTGGCGTTTATCCTGTTTGTGGTAGTCGTATGGGCACTTGAAAGCATACATGGTATCAGTGGTGTAATCATTGTAATTGCAGCAACTGTCATTATGTTCCTGGCAGGATTGCTGAGACTGCCGGATCTTAAATCTGTAAATGTGGGACTGATTATCTTTTTAACCGGGGCTTTCGCAATCGGCGGAACGCTCAGGGCAAGCGGTGCGGCGGATATTATATTCTCTGCTTTTGCCAGAATATTCCCTGGTGAGTATTCTCTGTACTATGTACTGTTGATTCTTATATGTGCCGTTATCCTGCATATGTTCCTTGGCAGCAATGTAACTACCATGTCTATCGTGGCACCGGGAATGATGAGTATTTGTGCCGGTACGGTAAGTGAAGAAATCCTCATATTTACCATCTTGATCGGTATCTGCGGACACTTCCTGCTGCCCTTTCATCATGTGATCCTCTTGCTGGGAGAAGGCAGCGGCCATTACAATACGAAACTGCTGATGCGGTTCGGCATCCTGCTGACGCTGCTGCTGTTTGCGGCAATGTTTGTCCTGTATCTCCCCTGGTGGTCCTTGATCGGAGCATGAAAGACGAGAAGTTAACTAAGGTGTCAAAGGACGCCGCTTAAGTTAAACCAGGTCTCATCCAGTCTTTCGTGAGAACTGTTTATTTTAATGGAGGCAGCATGTAAGGTTATACACTAAAAAACACATTCTTACACATGATGTGTAAGAATGTGCTTTTTCGAGGAATTTATTGGGATTACTGCGTTTATCTAAATAGTGCAGACCCGGTAAGTTGGGCTGTGCACGCATTTAGCTTATTCATTACCAGCTCTTATTTGTTGACCAGATAGCTGGCAAGTGCGATGGAATAGAGCTTTCCTTTGTCACTTTCTGTACGGGAAGTGAAAACGACAGGAACTTTTGCACCAACTGTAGCAGCGGTCAGTGTTTTGTGTGCCACATAGCTGATAGCTTTGGATACGGAATTGCCTACGGTCAGATTGGGCATTAACATAATATCGGCATTACCGGCAACCGGACTGTTGATTCCTTTGATCTGTGCAGCTTCCGCAGAATAAGCATTATCAAAAGCCAAAGGCCCGTCTACAATACAGTTTTTGATCTGACCGCGGTTAGCCATCATAGTCAGTAAAGCGGCGTCAACCGTATCCTGCATCTTGGGATTCACAACTTCAAGAGAAGCAATGATTGCAGCTTTTGGGGTTTCATAACCAAGTCCCCGGGCCAGGTCAATGGCATTTTCCAGAATTTCCTGTTTGCCCATAAGATCAGGGGCTACGGAGATCGCACAGTCGGTTATCAACATTAAGCCATCCCGATCTTCCTTTTCCATCAGGGATACCTGGGTAATATGGCGGCCTGTATTCAGTCCTGTTTCCTTATTCAGGATCGCTTTCAGGAAGACAGAAGAATGGAGCATACCCTTCATCAGGGTACCGGCTTCTCCGCTTACTACCAGGCGGACAGCTTCTTCTGCAGCCTCTGCGTGACCGGATATCTGTCTCATTTCACTTTTTATGGAATAATTATGTTCTTTTGTGATAGCATGCATTTTATCAACGTCACCTAACAGGATGAATTCTGCAAGACCTTCTGCTTCTGCCATTGAAACAACATGCAATATTTCCTGATCATCTGCTGCCGCAACTGATATTTTTTTGTTTTGACGGCCTTTTACCAATTCCCATAAGTGATCAAAATTTCTAACCAACATTATTTTTTCCTCCTTGTGCTGCTTTATTTATAGTGTCACATTAATCTTTTTTACATACTTTTTCATAATCCTGTGCTTTATCTTCACCGTTGAGATACCGTAATGCATTTTCAGCAAGTGAAAGAATCTCATCTTCCCCGGCCATATTAGTGATGGGAGCGATCCATTTAACCCGGGCTGTTACCATACAGGTAAACAGTTCGGAATAAGCAAGGCTGGCTGTGTAGAGAATGGCATCTACTTCACCATTCAGGACACAGGCAGCAGAACCGATTTCCTTAGCCAGCTGATATGCCATCGCCTCGTAAATCTCCTTAGCCTTCTCATCACCGTCAGTAATCAGCTTTTCAACTTCACGGGCATCGCTTGTACCAAGATAAGACATCAAACCGCCTCCGCCGGTCATCTTCTTAAGCATTTCTGCTTCTGTATAATCACCGGAGTAACACATCTTGATCAATGCGGCATTGGGCAGGGTTCCCGCACGCTCCGGCGCGAAAGGACCATCACCGTCCAGTGCATTATTGGCGTCTATGATACGGCCTTTTTCATGAGCCCCCACAGATATACCGCCGCCCATATGTACAACAATCAAATTCAGAGATTCATAAGGACGACCGATATGGCTGGCATAACGCTTGGCAATCGCTTTATGATTCAATACATGGAAGGAACTGATCCGTTCCAGTTCTTTGATACCGGCGTAACGTGCAAGGGGGATAAATTCATCGCTGATAGGCGGATCCGCAAAGATTGCCGGAATATGATATTCCTGCCCCAGCTCATAAGCAATTTTAACACCAACGCGGGCAGGATGTACACCCCAGCGCCCTGTTGCCACATCATCCAGAATCTGGGGGGAAATCTCATAGATTCCGCTGGGAACAGGCCGACAGTTGGCACCGCGGCTGATGATACAGTCAAACTCATCAAATTTTTTACCATTCTTGGTAAGAAAAGCTTCAATAGCAGCTTTCCGGTATGGCAGCTGTTCGTCAGTACTCTTGAACTTACGCAGATCCTCCATGGGATGAGAAATGCTTTCGCGCACCAATTCCGCAGAATCTTCATAAATTGCCACTTTTGTTGATGTGGACCCCATGTTCATAACAAGTATTGTTTTTGGCATAGTCTTCTTCCTTTCTATACATGTCAGGTGGTTGGAAAAATATTTTAACCAATTTCCTTTACAATTATATATAGCAAGAATTATGCCAACTTGGGGAAAGGGCTGGAAAACAAAGCTTAATGGGATTTTGGAAAAATAAGGAGCGGGTGAAATGTGCATTTCTGCATAATTATGTAATGATCGTAGCTTTAATTGATATTATGAATCAAAAAAATTTAATTTCTCCAATAAATAAGACAGTACGCTTTTATCTTCAATTACTACTTTTGTTTCGCATAACATACCAACTTTTAAACTGGTTTGATGTCCTATGCGATTGCGTAGTGTTTCCTCCGTAATACTGGTTTCTACCACATAATAAGCACTGCCATCGCCGCTGTTTACTTTTAGGTCTGCGGAGACAAATTCTACGGTACCTCTCATCGTTCCATATTCACGTGATGGGTACGCCGCTATTTCATATGTTACATCCATACCTTCTGTTATTTTTGCTATATCCTTATTCGCTATATAGCTTTTTACGATAAAAGCTGAATCCCCGGCATCAGGAATAACAGATAATATCTCAGTACCTGCGCCCACATAATCGCCCTTGACCAATTGCTGTTTCAGATTAACAACTCCGTCAGATGCTGCCCTTACAGTAGCATATTTAATGTTTTGCATAAGCTGTAGACAGGCTTGTTCCAATTGGTCCTGATTTTGCCGGAAGTTACTTAGCTCGTTGGCTACTGTACTGATCTCAGATGAAACAATATTTTCTATATCATCTGCAGTACCTCTTTTCTCAAGATTCTCCTGACCTGCCTCATATTCTGTTTTGGAATTGTTATAACTCAAAATACTTTGTTGATGACTTAAAATGACACTGTCAATCCCACTTATTGTTTCCTTTTCATAGGCATTCAACGCAATTTCCTTTTGAGACTTATAATCTGTAATCAACGCCTCTTTTGCAGATATGATTAACCGTTGAGAATCTTGTGTTTTTTTCGCTGCTTGTATCTTTGCTTCATTAATATTGATGAAGTTCTGAAGTTCAGAAATCTGCATTGCATCACCTGTACTTACAGATGCTGTTTCAAGGCTGTATGCATCCAAAGAGTTCATCTGCGCTTTGGCTTCTGCAATCAATGTCTCGGCTGTACGTATGATTTTCCCTGCATTTGCGATCTGTTCAGCTGCTGCATCTTTCTCTCGCTGGAGTACTATAATCTGATTATCATATTGTTTTGCCGTATTCTGGTATTGTGCCAGATAATCTGCGACTTTATTATAATAATAACCATCTTCCTTTTTGAAAGTATTTTTATGGCTGCTAATAGCATCTTTTAGCAGTTCTGATAATGAAATGGCATTTAAATAATAATTTGTCAAATTTTCATTCGTACTTAATTTAGCTTCATAAGAGGTTAATTCACTTTCGTAATTTGATGATATACTATCTTTGCCAAGCTGCGTTAATATTTGTCTGGACGCAAACTCATCATAATAAATGTTTTCCTGGTTTATTCCCAGCTGACTGCTTTCACCGGCAAGCCACGCAGCATATTGCTTCAGGGCAAAAATCCTGTTTTTATTATCATTCTGCTGCTTTATATTTGCTTCCAGTTGTAATTGCAGGTCTTCATGACTGACAATATAAAGAATATCCCCCCTTTTCACCATCTGTCCATCTCTGACATAACACTCCTGAATTGTCCCAGCCAACTGATTAGTTGTCGTGGAAGTATCATTTGCAGCTGCTACAGTCCCTGTTCCCTTTACTACAATATCAATTCTGAAAAATGCCATCCAAATGACAGCAATTACTGTTATTGCCAAAGTCATATAAATAAGCCCAGCCATAAATGGATTCGGTTGAGACTGATATACTTCCGTACTGTCTGACATATCTTTCATATCCACAATAATTGGTTTCATACTGCCACCTCCCTTTCCAGTGACTGTTGTCTGACAAGTTCTGCATATTTTCCGTTTAATTCTCTTAGCTCATCGTGAGTGCCGCTTTCTATAATTCTTCCTTTTTCCATCACAAAAATATTATCGCAGTTTTTTATGGTACTAAGTCTGTGTGCAATAAAAATCGTTGTCATGTCCTTACAAAATTCACGAATGGTGGTATCCAATGCTCTTTCTGTTATAGCATCCAAATTGCTGGTTGCTTCATCCAAAATTAAAATATCCGGATTCTTTAGCATTGCTCTGGCAATAGCAAGTCTTTGCCTTTGGCCTCCTGATAAATTAGCGCCATTCTCTTCCAGTCTGGTTTCATATCGCAAAGGCATTTCATTAATAAACGTATGTGCTTGTGCTTTTCTGGAGGCCTCTATCACATCGTCCATTGTTACATCTTCCATTCCCAACATTAGATTTTCTATAATACTGCCACTAAAAAGAAATGTCTCTTGTGGAATATATGCAATTTTCTCTCGTAGTGTTTCAATACGGATATCTTCTATATTATTTTCTTCTATGAGTATGGCTCCTTTTTCAGGCTGATAAAGATGAAGTAAAAGCTTAGAAAGAGTGGTTTTTCCAGAACCGCTTTCGCCAACGAAGGCAACCTTTTCTCCCCGTCTGATGGTTATATTAATGTCCTCAAGTACCAGCATACGTGTACCATACCGAAAGTCAACGTTTTGAAACACGATATCACCTGACAATGAAGAAGGATTCATTTTTCTCATTTCTCGCTCATCTTTTTCCGCTTCCAGATCTAATATTTCGCCCAGTCGTTCGGCTGCTACTACTGCGGTTTGCATCTGTGGCTGGAGATTAATCAGGTTCTTAACCGGATCCAGAAAATATATCAGCAGGGACTGAAAGGTAATAAGCTGCCCTATAGTCAGTTTTCCGTTTATTACATTAACGCTTCCTACCCATAAAATGACAATACCTCCAATTAATTCCACTATCGTTTTGAGGGAAGCCTGAAGATTACTGACCCAGCTTAAATGAAAGATGCTCTTTAATAGTTTTACAAACGTTATTTCCGTTTCACGGTTTGTTTTTCTTTCTGCATTGTAAGCTTTGACAGTCTGAATACCATTTAGGGATTCTACCAGGTATGAGGTTAGCTGTGAATTATCTTCCATTTGCTTTTCATTTAACTTACGGTATTGTCGGTTGAAAGTAGCTACAATAATAGTGTATAGTACCACTATGAAAAATGAAATTCCAAACATAGCAGCATTCTGTATATATAATATGATTGCTCCTGCAATTGCCATCACTGTATCAATCATTATCGTAAGTGCCGCACCGGAAATGGCATCTCTGACTTTGGATGCGTCATTAAACCGGGAAATGATTTCCCCTACTTTTCTGGTTCCGAAGAAATTCATAGGCAATTCCATTACATGACGGTAGTATCCCAGCAGAAGAGCTATATCTAATTTCTGGCTTAAATATAATAACAAATGGGAGCGAAAAGCATTCAATAAGACTCTGAATACATTTAACAGGATTACACCCACAGATAAGGTAAATAATGTTTTCCTTAATCCGTCAGGAAGAATATCATCGACCAAGGCCTGAAAATAAAAAGCTGCAAGAATACCGAATATTGTATAAAGTAAAGATGCCGCAAAGATATGCAGCAGTAATTTTTTCTGTGGTGTTAGTAAATGCAGGAAACGCTCAAACAAACCCTTTGTTTCATCACCTGTTTGAAAGTGTTCTGATTTCACTAATAAAATAAGCACACCAGTCCATTGGTACTTAGGTGTGCTTCCTTCTTCCATGGCTTGTCCAAAAAACTCTTCCGGCTCCAGCTTGATAATCCCTTTTGCCGGATCTGCTATAATGACTTGTCTTTTGCTTATTTTATGTATTACAACATAGTGCATCAGATTACCATCTGCAATCACATGTGCTATACAAGGAAGAGGGAATTCCGAGAAGAAAGCATCGGCATTGCCCTTGACGCCTTTGGCAGAGAATCCTAACTGTTCTGCTGCCTTGATAACTCCATAAGCATTAGTACCCTGTTTGTCTGTTCCGGCGATTTCGCGGATTTTGGATATGCTTAACTTATAACCATTTTGTTTGGCGATGGTAGCCAGACAAGCAGCACCACAGTCGGTAATGTCGTGTTGTTTTATGCAATAGTATTTCATTTTTTTCCTCATCTTTAGTACTGTCTGCTAATATAATTTCAACCTGAATTTTTCATTTAGATATTTATAATCTTCAGCAAATATTTTATCAAATCCTACCTCATATTATCTGATTTTTTACTATTTCTTCTCACCAAACAATAAGTTAATAATTATTTTGGGTAGTATCCAAACATTATATGAATCAGCACCGCCTGTAATAGTTACCTCGTCCACCTCACCTAATTCTTTAAATCCTTCATTTTGATTACTCTTCATTTGGTAGTTTCCTCCTTTCTTTTCTTTGTATTTAATTTAAGAATAATTTATGACAATATCTTTATTTTTGCAATACTCATGTGCTAATATGCACGATAACGATGCTAATTGACATCAATAATTGCTTGTGCTAACATAATTTTATAGAAAATGAAAGGATTGATATAATGGAGTTATTTAGAATCTTCAGCGATTTAGTACTTAACTACTTTTCTTTTTTTGTTATGGATTTATTTTTTTGTACATTTTCCAGTTCAGTTAATCCAAAATCAAGAAAATATTTGCTTGTGATTTACTTGATATTTCTTGCATTATATTCTGTTATTCCCAGTATTTCATATGGTATTATCATTATAGTAATATTAAATTATGTATATTTACATTTTGTTGTTCAGGATATCCTTAAAAAAAAGATTATTCTATTTGCCAAATATTACATTTTCTACTATGTAGCATCCTATGCGATTTACACGATCCATACTATCCTGACATGGGATATTGTAATACAATTAGATGATGATCTATATTATGATTATAAAACATTAACCTGCACAGCAATTGTATATATATTGTTAAGCCTTTATATTAACTCAAAGAGAATTTCCTCTTTTCGTACCCACTCCGCTTACAAACGCAGATTTAACTTGATTATAGCATTGTCAATAATTGTTTTGTCTATATGCAGCCTTCTGCTGGGCAGTACCATATTTCAACAGGAGGAGGTTCTTCCGCTTATTTTTTCTCTATTAATGATTATTACTGTTTTATGCTTGTCTGCATACCGAAAGGTAGTAATAATTTTGGAAGAAAATGCTTTAACGCGTATTCAGTATGAACAGAATATTTTGCAGCAAGAGTATTATGCTCATGTTGAAAAAAGTTTGAAAGCACTTTCCCTGCTCCGCCATGACTTTAAAAGCCATTTGAATATGCTTGACAAGTACGCAAGCGTAGGTAAAATTGAGGAACTACATAATTACGTTGGTCAGATTAAAACCGAACTTGAAGATGCTTATGTGATACAGACCCCTTCTCCCTTGCTTTCTTCTTTATTGAATGCCAAACGAGAAATTTGCCTGAATAATAACATTGACTTTCAGCTTGAACAGGATTTCCCATACATGGAAATCACAGATTATCATCTTGTTACTATATTATGTAATATCATAGATAACGCCACAACTGCAGCCGCAAAAGTTAAGAATGGCACCGTAAGTTTAATATTAAGACAAGTTGATTCTTATCTTGAAATCATCTGTAATAATAACCATTGTGAGGATATACAAAAAAGAAGAGGACTCTTTCTGACGACAAATGCACAGAATAAAGAAATCCACGGACTCGGCATTGCCAGTGTGCAAAAGTCTGTAGATATTTTAGGTGGAAAAATTGATATTCAATATACCACGGATACCTTTATAGTATCTGTGTTGGTGCCAAATTACAAATAATGCAATATTAACAATTTGGAAACCGTTTTAATCTAAGCCGCTCAATTTTATCATCATGCTGATTTTTTAAGGCGGCATAATACTTTCTGCTGACAGGTATTTCTATCGCATTGCCCAAACATACCTTATCCCGCTTTACTTCCTTTATACGATTAAAATTAACAATAAACCCCTGATGTGTATAGCAAAAAATCATTTGATTCAGATTTTTATAAATATTATTTAATGTGTCATAGCATTCCATAGATTTGTCCATTAAATGTAGAACACTTTGATTCCTTCGCTTTTCAATATAGAGAATATCATAGCTATCTATTATTATTTGCTTTCGGCCTATTTTAATAAAACGTTTTTCTGCTTCCCTCTGATCAATCTGCAGCTGGTATAAGTCTGAAGCTTTTGCCAGAACCTTTCTTAGTTTTTCATACTCTATAGGTTTTACTAAATAACCGATAGCATCTACCTGATAGGCTTTATAGGCATAGTCCTCGTAGGAAGTAACAAAACAAATGATAATACCAGCCGATATCTCCCGTATCATTCTGGCAGCATCCACTCCATTTAAACTCGACATTTCAACATCTAATAACAGCATTTGATAGACAGACGGGTTCTGACGGACATCCTCTACCAGAGCTTCCGCCTGTGAATATTTCTTTATAGCAGGCTTTTTTCCTGCTTCCTGAAAATAATTGTACAGACATTCATATAATACGTTCAAATGTGTTATTTCATCATCACAAATCGCAATTCTCCAAATCCCCATCATTATTTATACCTGTTCCGCGTAATAGCAGCTGCTTTTAAAATAAACTGTTTCATGTGCAAGAAATAGGTCTTTAGATAAATTTTAAATGAATTTTAATTAAATAGCAACAGGCAGATATAAATTAATATATTCGGGTGTGAAACTGAATGATAACAGATCATGCACATGGAAACAGAAGATTAGAAAACCGGACACTTATGATAAGCGTCCGGTCTTCTTTGATGTATTAAATTTTTTCAATCGGAATCCAGATTTCACAGTATGTATCTTCCGGTTTCTCAGCAGGAGGTGCATAGAGTTCAATATTATAATTGCCGCTGAGCTTGTACTCCTTACAATTAGGAACCCATTCACTCCATATTTCTGTGTTTACATCCTGCAGGGATTTTGGAAGTGTTCCCAGGCATGGAAATATTGCCCATGTACCAGCAGGAATTACCTTGGTAACATAACCCTCCGGAATCTCATTCCAGGGAATATAATTGTCTGCAATCAGATACTCAAAATCCTCTCCGTTAAGATCCATACAGATACCGTACATACCGCAGACTACCTGGCTTTCTCCGCTGTGCATGTGCTCTTGCCAGAACTTGGGGATCTCATCATAACTGGTATTCGTATTGAACTTTTTAGACCTGCCGAAAATTGTAAATGCTGCTTTTTCTGTGATTTTGTACTCTAACATATTACCGCCCTCCAATAAAATTTTAATGTGCAGGGGTGCATAGGCTCGCAGCCTTGCCCCTTTTTTCATTGCAGCAGACGGAGAAACACCATGGAATCGGGCAAATGCTCTGGCAAAGCTGTCAGGAGAGTCGTAGCCATATTTCATGGCAACATTTATAACCTTATCGTTCTCTCTTGAAAGTTCCTGAGCTGCCAGTGTAAGACGACGGTATCTGATATATTCACCTACCGTTATTCCGCACAGCACGCTGAATACTCTTTGGAAATGGAAAGCACTGACATAGCTGCATGCCGCTATATCCTTAATATCCAAATCCTCAGTAAGGTTTTCCTCAATGTAATTGATTGCACTTTGAATACCTTCTGCCCATCCGTTCATACCCATACCTGCCTCTCTTTGACTGCTGCTTCATTATAGCAATGGATTCAGAACAATGCCCGACTATTTATGCTGTCAGGTGCAGTGTGACCGGCGGCGTTTCTTTTACCATATCAGACTTTTTTATAGCGTTTCGGCAGATCATATTTATTAATCTTACGTACCAGTGTGGAGATATTGATACCAAGATTCCGGGCGATCTCTTCCAGAGTCAGGTCCTCCTTCAGATGCTCACGCAGGAAAGCCGCCTCATATTCGTCCAGAGCCGCTTTCAGACTCATATCCTGCAGGGCCTGGTGCGGGAGGATGGTCAGACCAAGGGCATATATGATTTCTTCAGGAAGTACATCTATTCCGATTGTTTCATCAGAAGAGAGAACATACATACGTTCAATCAGATTGCTCAGTTCCCTGATATTGCCCGGCCATTCATAGGCAATCAGGTGTCGTTGGACTTTATTGGACAATACTTTGGTGGTTGCGTTTCGCTTATTGAGATTCTTAAGGATCTGTTCTGCCAGGGGGATAATATCTTCCTTCCTTTCACGGAGAGGAGGGATAAATACTGGAATTACATTAAGGCGGTAATATAGATCCTGGCGGAAACGGCCTTTGCTGATTTCTTCTTTCAGATTACGATTTGTTGCAGTAATGATACGGGCTTTCATGGGGATTTCCTTAATCCCGCCGACACGGAAAAACTTACGGTCCTGTAGAACTGTCAATAACTTCACCTGCATGGCCATGGACATTTCGCCGATTTCGTCCAGAAATACAATTCCTTCCCCAGCCAGTTCAAAGATGCCTGGCTTTCCGTTTTTCTGGGCTCCGGTAAATGCACCGGGTTCATAGCCGAAGAGCTCTGATTCAAGGAGGTTCTCAGGGATTGCTCCGCATGAAATCTTGGTATAGGATTCATTGCCGGAAAACTTGCTGACCATCTTACAGAACACATCCTTGCCGACACCGGATTCACCTGTAATGAGAACGGTTGAATTTACATGGCTGATGCGGTATGCCAGCTCGGCAAGTGCCTGCATTTGATGGCTTTTGCCAATCAGGTCATAGTCTTCCACAATATGCAGGATGGAATTAATTCTGTTTAAGAGCTTCAATTCTTCCAGTTTCTGTTTCTTATGTTCTTCTTCTTTTTTCAGATATACAACGTCCAGCTCCTGCCGCAGATACATAAGTTCCGTCATATCCTGGAGGATTGCAATCGCACCGGAAAAATTGTCATTGCGGTCATATACGGGGGTGACAGTTACCAGGACCTTACGCTCGGAGTTGAGCTGATATTTTATAAGTTTGGAAAGGGGCTTTCGTGTTTCAAAAACTTCAAGCATCATATTTGAAATGGGATACCCCATGGCATTCAGATATTTAATATTTTGCTTGTAAACCACTTCGCCTGATATTCCGGTCAGGGTTTCGTAAGTCTTGTTCCAGTATATGATATCCCCGTTTGCGTCTGTAAAAGTGAATCCATCATTCGAGGCATCCATAACATGAGCAAGAATCCCTGATTTAACAAGCTGAAGCAGTGTTTCATTATCATTTTTTGTAAGCATGGGTATTCACCTCTTTACGATACTGTTGTATAATTCTTATATGAGACGGACGCATCATTGAATATAACGAAATTATACTATAATAGAGGCTAAAATACAAGGTTCATTCAGGTATAACAGCTCTGACGGCAGAAACCATCCGCCACGCCTATGGACATTGTGGCACTGGTCGAAAAATACACACTTCCGGTGCACCCTATATTTCTATTTATTCATAACTATAACTGTATTTTTCCAATTTATTAATCTATTATCCATCCTTAACTAATTGACATTGGGTGTAGCAGTAAATATAAATGTCAATTAACACCATTTATGTGCATTTTAGCACATCCATATTGCAAAGTCGAAGGGATTACATTATATTAAGCATAAATTAATCAATAGTAAAGGAGGAAATTATAATATGCCAAATGATGAAAACGTAAAATTCAACTGGTTTTGGTATAATTGAGTTGGCAAAAACAATTAAACCATTATGCGAACTTTCGTGTAAGATACCGAAGTTTTTTTCAAAGAGCAGTAGTATTTATCTGATATATGATGCTGTCACTGGAAAGCCATGAGGCGAATGACAGCAAATGCTACTTCAAATGTTCAGGACAATACTGACAGCTGATTTGGATTTATCTGAGGATAAGATCAACGAATTGGTGGACGCATTTATGAATGCTATACCAGTAGTATTGAAATTGCACCAGCAAGCTTTATAAACACTGAAATTTGACAATTGTATATTTGCCAGATATTGTATTTTCAAGGTTCATACCTATAATCTATGTGTGAAATTTGAGTTGGTAAGTTAAAAATGTATCCAGCAGGGAGGAAACCGTATGAGCAATATAATTGATAATCAGTTATTAGAAATAGAAAATCTTATAAGTTATAGAGGAAAGGCGAGCAACCAGGAGTTTAACAAAATAGTGACTGATATGCAGGAAAAACTGAGTGTAGTGGGCATAATGAGCGTAGGTCACCCCATTACTGCAATATATGGCATATCGGGTGACAAGAACGATGTTGAGATTTTAATACCGATAAATAAAAAGTCAGACAATATTCAAAAATATATTTTTAAGAAAAAGATTAAAATAACAAATGCTCTAGTTGTACAACATAGAGGAAATCCGGCAATGCTGCAACAATCTTGCGATAGACTAAATCAATATATTGTGGCGCATAAGTTATTGCCCATAACCGTAGGATACAATGTAACTAAAAATATTGATAAAAATAATATAAATAACACGGAGATAGACGTATATGTTGGTATAAGTCCGAATATTTTGTAACTTAAATCTGTTATAAGACAGTATGTTAATTATACATCTGTTTTATATAAAATAGGACTTCTGATCATACATGCGCATAAGTCAGAAGCCCTACAAAATAAACACTTGTGGAAAAAGTACCTAGGTAAAGTATACAACTTTTTTAGCTAAGTGTAAACAAAATTTTATTAGAAAAAGGAGAATAACAATGACAGAAGTTATGACAAATGGGTTTTGCTTATTATCAAAGCAGGAAATGAATTTAATTGATGGTGGTGGATGGGTTGAGGCAGGTCAAGCTTTTCTTGGTACTGTACTTATTGGTATTAGTCCTGCGGTTGGAATTGGAGTTGGTATTGCTGCTGGGCCAATTGCTGGTGTTGCAGCAGGGGTAGCAGTAGCAGCTGCGGGATCAAGTTTAATTGGCTCGGCAGCACATTAATAAATAATAATTAATCGAATTGATTTAAAGCTATTCATATTGAAAAGATACGAAGGAGGTATATTTTGATGGAAGCAATGTTAAATTTTAACGAGATTGAAAATGAGCAATTATATTTAATAAGTGGAGGATGTGGTTTTTGTGTTGTTGGTACTGTACTTGCTTGTACAGCAACTGGAATAGGCCTTGGTGGTGTGACTTTGTCAGTGCCTGGTGCGGTAATTGGAGGTATCGTAGGAACTATTGTAGGGATAATTACTGTTCTTTAAATTCATTTAATGGAAATGGTGTTTGAAATTTTATTGCCTATGGTGTGTAACTTGTTAAAATAACTATCATACAATATAAGTAGAATAAAAATTTCACCCATTTCCATTTTTTTATAAGTTACTGAAGAAAATAATAGAAGGTTCATAAATATTTATGGTGACCAAAAATTTTATGAATTTATTGAACTGCCAACTATAATTTTCTACAGGAAATCATGTGTTTAATATGAAAGGGGATAGTATGACAGAACAAAATGGTTTAATGATATTAATGTCAGGAAGTTTTCTGATTCTTTGGACAACTTTTAAATGGAAGGTACCACATGTTATATGGGATAACAAATGGTTTCGTTTGTGTTCACGTATGCTGGGAAGTTATAGTATTATTATAGCAGTGATTTCTAATTTCTTTAAAGTAGAACTTCTCATGATTTTTTTTATAGTTGATTTTACACTCTTTTTATTGTTAGATATAGGTTTTGTTATAACTAAGATAAAAAAAGCTAGAAAGGGAATTATAAGGAATATACAACTTGGAATCTGTTTATTATTTATTCTTTGTTCATTGGTTATTATATGTTTAGACATGAATGAAATAGCTTCCAGTATTATGGGGTTATGTGGTGCAATGATGTTGTTATCTACTCCTTTTGAGGAAATAAAACCTTTTCTTAAGAGAAAAAACGATGATTCTAAACAAGAATAAAATTTAGGTAAACATTAATATAGATAAGATGTTGTATTACCGATATAGCCTGCTTTGGATACCTGTTATTTAGTGTAGGTAAAGACGTGTTTTGTAACTAACGAAGAAAATTTTATAGAAATACAGCGGCAAATATGAAATATTATTGTATAAAACAACACGACATCACGGATTGTGGTGTTGTTTGTCTTGCAACAATATCGAAACAGAATGGCTACAAAATAGGTATTACAAAGATTTTCTGCCAAAGGGGTCAAAGGCAATGCGGATGACTTTTTCTCAGAATTTCTACTTCCCTGTATCGCACACGTAATTGCGGAAGGCAATCTAATGTACTATGTTGTAATACATAAAATAAACAAAAACATGTGATAATAGCTGATCCAGCAAAAGGAATCATCAAGCTGAGGTCGGAAGAATTTTTCGGACAAGTCATGGAAGAAGAAAGCATACCGAAGTACCAGTGGATGGGTGTGCTTATTTTATTGGTGAAATCAGAAAGCTTTCAGACAGGGGATGAAACAAAAGGCCTGTTCTATATTATCTCGCATTTTCCAAGAAATAGGGAGGTTTTTTATTTTTTTTATGCTCGTCAGAGCTGCAGGTATAAACTGTTTGAGGCAATATATAGTTGACGAAAATCGGTTATTTGTTGTAATGTAAGGAAAAAGATGCTAAAATATGAAAGCAGATGGTTTATTAAATGGAACTTAAGAGGTCGGGAATATGGTTGGAGGAAGATTGATGGACACTTTTATGGACAAGCTGGCACAGAAGCTGACTGCGCAGGATATGATCAAGGCAAATTCTGCAGCAGAAGCCGAGGAATATGCAAGACTGCAGAATCAGGTAAAGGAATATCATAAATGTTTGGAGCAGATGAATCAGGTAAGTAAGGAAATGCGTCAGATGAATAATAAGATGAACATAATGCTTACCAGAACCGGTGAAGAAATGCTGAAGATGTGTGACAAGATGGGCACAATGCTGACCGGAACCAGTGAGGAAATGCTGAAGACATATGACCAGATAAGCACTATGCTGACCGGGGCTGTGGAAGACGATTTGAAGAAGGTTACATGTGAATGTCTGGCCAAGATTGATGAGATCCGGAAGGAAGAGGATATTTCCCAGGAACTGATCACAATATTGAATGAAAGATTCCAGGCAGCCGATGAATATGCACATAGAGAAAATGTGAAGGTATATCGTAATGTTCAGGCGGTTGTGGTGGATGAAAGCAGCAGACAGCAGTCGGCGTTTCAGAATGAATTGGGAAGTGTTAAGAAGAAGCAGGGTGTTATTTTTACATTCTCGTTGTTGGCTATGATCCTGTCAGCAATAGGTGTCTTATTCCAGCTGCTTGTATATCTGCAGGTATTATAGGAGACGAGGAATATGGGAAAACAGGTGTGGAAGCCGGGAAATATGTTATATCCGCTTCCGGTAGTCATGATAAGTCTTGCCGACAGAGAAGGCAGAACTAATATCATTACGGTTGCATGGACTGGGACAGTCTGTACGAATCCGCCGATGGTATCCATATCAGTGAGGCCGGAGCGTTATTCCTATGAGATTCTTAAGGATACAGGGGAGTTTGTTATTAATCTTACTACAAAGGATTTGACTTGGGCGACAGATTTTTGCGGCGTGAAAAGCGGTCGTGATGTTGATAAATTCAAGGAACTTGGTCTTACGGCATTATCCGGAGATAAAGTAGAGGCACCTCTGATTGGTGAAAGCCCGGTTAATATAGAGTGCAGGGTCAGCCGGATCGAACCGCTGGGCAGCCACGATCTGTTTCTGGCAGATGTAGCAGCCATACATGCTGATGAAAAATATATGGATGAGTATGGAAAATTTCATCTTGAGTTTGCCGAACCCATTGTCTATTCTCATGGAACTTATTTTTCCATAGGAGAACCGCTGGGAACCTTCGGTTATAGTGTCAGGAAAAAATAAGATTGTGAATAGATGAGGGGAGCAAAACCTGAAGCATATCTGCGGTTGGTTTTGCTTCTCCTTCTATTTGTCTGTACGCGGCAGCTTCGGGGCTGGAATATTTATGGGAAATCGGGGTATAATCCATATAACACTCGTCAATACTTACTTGTTCGATTTCCCGGCAGTAAGAATAAAGGTAGTCTATCAGTGCACGGCTGCGCTCCGTATATAGGGAGTGATCCGGTGCAGCGGTGACCAGATTGGGACATTTACGAAAGGCATTTATTACCGGTTCTCCTGTCTGGATACCATATTCCTTTGCCGGAATGGATTTGGCCAGTACCACTCCATGGCGTTTGGTGATGTCACCGCCTATGATGGAAGGAATCAGGCGCAGATCGGTCTGATCGCCGTTTTCCAGACGATCCAGTGCGGTCCAGCTCAAATAAGCGGAATTAACATCAATATGAAAAAAAATGTGTTCGGACATATGTCACCTCGCTGTTACATTATGCTCTTTTGTCATAAATTGGTTATAAATATAAATATAACCAATTAAGATTCTCTTTACAACTAAAATAAATACTGATAGAATTAAGTCTGTTAGTTATTTCACTTATATTACGAAAATGTTACAGAAAATGCGGAAGCAATTTGATAAAATTGGGATTGATGGAAAACATATGAAAAACATTACATGTCATTATAAAAAATTAAAATTTACATATATTAAGACTACCTTGTTGGTTCTGTTCTTAGGAATTCTTTTTTCCGAAGGGATAACATTTTTCGAGAAAACAGGAGACAACCTGTTTCATATTTTTGTGAATGGTTATGAAGTGGGAACTTTGAGTGACCCGGCTATTGCTGAGGAGCTTCTGATCACAGCCAGAAGGAATATCGCAGCAGAAGAATCGGAATTGGTATTTATAGATGCCAGGATGACTTATTCCGGTGAAGAAGTCCTGTGGGGGGAGACTGATACATCGGAATATGTAGTTACAAATATGGAAGCGGTGCTTCGGGCTTCCATAAAAGAGACAATGCAGCGCTCTTATACCGTTAAAGTGAATGAGTATATGGTGAATCTGTCCAGCATAGGTGAAGTGGAGGCTCTTCTTCAGGCGGCCCTTAACAAATATGCAACGGAAGACAAATTCGGTGTGGAGCTGGTACGTGACAATAACAGGGCTTTTAATGTGCTTACTGCCGTAGTGGTTAATACGCAGAAAGAGTATCAGATGGAAGAGGACAGAAATGCTTCTGCCTTTGTATCCGCCGGGGTTCAGTCTCTGTTTGACGGTATGGTAGGGGATGTGGAGCAGGAAGAAGAAAAGGATTTTGAAGACTATGACCTGGGTCTGCTTGATATGAACTTTGCCCAGGAAGTGGAGATTGTGGAAGCCTGTCTGCCTGAGGATCAATTGAAAGCACTGGACACAGCGATTGAGGAAGTTACCAAGGACCAGGAGAAGAATGATGTGTATGAGGTGGTTTCCGGTGACACCTTATCTGAAATTTCAATTAAAGTAAATATTCCCATGGACAGGATTATTGAAATGAATGAAATTCTGGAAGATGAGAATTCCATGATACGTGTGGGAGATGAACTGATTATCACAATCCCTGAACCGGAGCTGTCCGTGGAACGGGTAGAAGAAAATTACTACGAAGAGATATATGATGCAGATATTATTTATGTTGATAATAATGACTGGTTTACAACACAGACAAAGGTATTGCAGCAGCCGTCGGCAGGATTCCGTAAAGTCGTGGTGGTAGTATATTATTATAACGATAAGGAAGTTGACCGTGTAATACTGAAAGAAGAGGTTGTGGTGGAGTCCGTACCTAAAATTGTGGAGAGAGGTACTAAAATACCACCTACCTATATTAAACCGATTTCAGGCGGCAGAGCGTCGTCAGGATTCGGAAAGCGGAAAGCGCCCACAAGGGGAGCCAGCTCAAATCATAAGGGACAGGATTGGGCAGTACCTACCGGAACAGCAGTAATGGCTTCAAATGGCGGAACAGTAGTGAAAGCCGGATGGGGCAGCGGTTACGGTTATGTTGTCTATATTAACCATGCTGACGGAAGGCAGACACGTTATGCCCATTTGAGCAAAGTTCTTGTAAGTGTCGGCCAAACCGTAAAACAAGGGGAAAAAATTGCTTTAAGCGGTAACACCGGTATCAGCAGCGGACCCCATGTGCATTTTGAAATTCTGATAAATGGAAAGCAGGTAAATCCGTTAAATTATCTGGAATAGTATTTATCATGGATTCCCTGTGAACGGGCGTTCTGTTTACAAATTGGGAAGATATGTTATAATGGCATATAACATGTTACTGTGTTCAATGGATTATTTTTGAATTTAAGTTCGCCAAATGTGGAGATGAGGTATAAATATAAATGGAACAATATGCAATCAAAGGCGGCAATCCTCTGGTCGGAGAAGTCGAGATAGGTGGTGCTAAAAATGCTGCCCTCCCTATTCTTGCTGCGTCTGTTATGACGGATGAAACCGTATTTATAGAGAATATTCCTGATGTAAGGGATATCAATGTATTATTAAAAGTGATGAAGAATATTGGTGTCATGGTAAAGCACAATGACCGCCATAAAGTAACACTGAATGCATCCCAGATAAGAGAACTGATCGTGGAGGATGAGAATATCAAACGGATCCGTGCCTCCTATTATCTGATTGGAGCACTTTTGGGGAAGTACAAATATGCCGAGGTTTCTCTGCCCGGCGGCTGTGATATCGGATGCAGGGCGATTGACCAGCATATAAAAGGATTTCGTGCCCTTGGCGCAGAAGTATGCATTGAACATGGATTAATAAAGACAAAAGCAGATAAGCTGACAGGCGCTCATATTTATATGGATATGGTCAGTGTAGGGGCAACAATAAATGTTATGATGGCAGCAGTCCTGGCAGAAGGTCAGACGATTATTGAAAATGCGGCAAAAGAACCCCATGTGGTTGACCTTGCCAACTTTTTGAACAGTATGGGTGCCAATGTCAAGGGTGCCGGTACGGATGTAATAAGGATAAAAGGCGTTACCAGACTGCATGGTACGGAATATACGATTATTCCGGACCAGATTGAAGCAGGTACCTTTATGCTCGCAGCAGCAGTTACCAAAGGTGATGTAACCATTAAAAATGTAATTCCAAAGCATCTGGAATCCATCAGTGCCAAGCTGATTGAAATTGGATGTGAAATAGAAGAATCCGACGAAGCCATGAGGGTTGTGGCTTCCAAGCCTCTCCAGCACACCCATGTTAAGACATTGCCTTATCCAGGGTTTCCAACCGACATGCAGCCGCAGATTACGGTGGCTCTGGCAGTGGCCGGCGGTACCAGTATCGTAACGGAAAGTATCTTTGAAAATCGCTTTAAATACGTGGATGAGCTTACCAGAATGGGAGCTTCCATCCGGGTGGAGGGGAATACAGCTATTATCAGTGGAAACGGTAAATATACCGGTGCCAGTATATCAGCCCCCGATCTTCGCGCAGGTGCGGCACTTGTTATTGCAGCACTTTCGGCGGAAGGCTTCTCTACCATAGATGACATTTATTTTATTGAACGCGGGTATGAGGATTTTCACCTGAAGCTGCAAAGTCTGGGTGCACAGATCGAAGTAGTTGCCTGCGAGAGAGATTTACAAAAATTTAAATTGAAAGTCAGTTAATATGCAGAGACTGCGTTGTCAGCTGTTGCAGAATAAATTAAAAATAAAAATTACGAAATAAAAATAAGTTACAGAAAAAATAAAAATATGTTGACAGACGTCGGTTTTCTGTGTATTCTGATACCTAGATAACAACTTAATATTGTGAATTGCAATATACTAACATGTTAGTATATTGCAATGATTACTCTTATTCAGAGTGGTGGAGATACATAGGATCGATGAAACCACGGCAACCCCTGTTAACAGGAAGGTGCCTCCCTGAGCGAATTTTAGTCGAGCAATAAGAGGATGTTTATCGTCAGATATTAATCCGCTTCTTGTAAGCGGATTTTTTTACGTTACAAACATAACTTAGGATTTGCCGAAGCCGGCAGAATGGAGAAAACAATGGAAAAACACTTATTTACATCAGAATCAGTCACCGAAGGACATCCGGATAAAATCTGTGATGCCATATCAGATGCGGTATTGGATGCGCTGGTGGAGCAGGATCCCTTTAGCAGGGTTGCATGTGAGACCTGTGTCAGTACCGGATTCGTTATGCTTATGGGAGAGATTACCACCAAGGCAAATATTGATTATACGGCAATTGTTCGTAAGACAATAGCTGAAATAGGATATGATGATTCTAAAAAGGGTTTTGATGCCAATACCTGTGCTGTTATGACAGCGCTGGACAAGCAGTCCCCGGATATAGCCATGGGAGTGGACCGGGCATTGGAAGCCAGGGAGAACAATATGAGTGAAGCCCAGCTGGAAGCAATCGGTGCCGGAGACCAGGGGATGATGTTCGGATATGCGGTCAATGAAACAGAAGAACTCATGCCTTATCCGATTTCCCTGGCACACAAACTGGTCGGACAGCTTACCAAAGTACGCAAGGATGGAACCTTAAGCTATCTGCGCCCTGACGGCAAGAGCCAGGTCTCCGTGGAATATGATGAAAACGGAAAACCCTTCCGGTTGGAAGCAATCGTATTATCTACCCAGCATGATGAAGCGATTACACAGGAACAGATTCATGCTGATATCAAAAAATACGTATTTGATCCAGTTCTCCCAGCGCAGATGATTGACGAACATACAAAATTTTTCATAAATCCCACCGGCCGTTTTGTCATTGGCGGACCAAACGGTGACAGCGGATTAACCGGCCGTAAGATCATCGTGGACACTTACGGCGGATATGCGCGTCATGGCGGCGGTGCCTTCTCCGGCAAAGACTGTACCAAGGTTGACCGCTCCGCAGCATATGCGGCACGTTATGTGGCCAAGAACATAGTGGCAGCCGGTCTGGCTGATAAATGTGAGATACAGCTT